>Ga0209630_10004121_pt1 | contig 12910 bp, 14 predicted proteins | sample COG_01_FD_184745 | JGI IMG/M metagenome (GOLD analysis project Ga0209630, IMG submission 184745) | Pelagic Microbial community sample from North Sea - COGITO 998_met_01 (SPAdes) (version 2) | ecosystem: Environmental > Aquatic > Marine > Neritic zone/Coastal water | place: Helgoland, sampling... | reverse complement strand
CTACCCGCGGTAAAGACTAAATCAGTGCCACTGTGAAGGCAAGTGGCCGAGGCAGTAAATTCGTAACCAGCGTCGCAAGTATGCGTACAGCTTTCGCCTTCGCCCAGGGAGCTCCCACATGCACCAACGGCACCATTGGTCGGCGCAGTATATGTACAAGTCGCTCCAGAACCACTGTTCACGTAAAATTTAGCCCCGGAGCAGGTGACCTCGTCTTCGCCATCGGCACTGCTCTTGGCCACGGCAGCATCCCACGCAGACCCCCCCCAGCAGCTGGCTTCGTATTCGTCTTTAGCAGACTCGCCACCGTCGACGGTCATCTTTAATTTCATCACCGGCGTGGTATCACGACAGATTAAAGCGGTCTCGTGTAGGTCCACGGGGATATCGTAGGCCGGAGGCGCGTTTTTCAAGTCGAGATCTGCCTCAGCACAGTTGTCTACGACACCAGTCTTGGTCTTGTACGGTCGAATTTCCAAGTCGACCCCAGCGGCTATCCTGGCTTTGAATTTAGCGGACACTAACGCATCGCTTCGGGCGACATTAAAAGATTCACCGCCGGCAAGCAAACTCTTATAGGCACTGCGTACTTGGCGACGCTTTCGGTGAATAGAGCCTTTGTCCTTGATCTGCAACCAGATGGCCGCGAAGTCAGCCTTGCGTCCCGCTTTTTTCTGTTCGGTGGTCTGGCCAGCCCGCGCGTCTATCACGAAAGCAGTGCAAGCGTCGGTGCTGAGAGATCCCTGTGTACAGACACGACTGCCGCTGTAAACGTAACCGATGTTACAAGAGGCCGTGCAGCTAGCGCCGTTCGCGAGCGTGGCGGTGCATGCTGCCTCCACGGCACCGTTGGTCGGTGCATTGGAAGCGTCACAGGTCTTGGGCAAGCAATCTGGACACAATTGGCAATCGTCTGCGTTCGGGTTGAGAAAATGCGTGCTGGCGCAGCCACAGCTAAAGGCACCCACCGTGTTGCTACAGACTTGCGTGCTGTCGCAAGTGTCGGTGGCGGTGGCGCATTCGTCGATGTCTACGCAGGCGTCATTTGCGTCTCGATGATAGCCGGGATCGCAACCCAACACATTGGTCACATAGGCGCAGAGTAGTAATAACAAGAATTTCTTCATTTTAAGATACGGTGAGGCTACTTATATACATATTTTTTTTAATATAACAAAGCTTAGATGAAGCTCTCGTAGGGGCATTGTATTTTTTTATTAAGGAATTGTTGTGCCCAGTAGGTGGTGAAGAGGAGGGTCATCGCGATGTCATCGTTTTGGCCTTCCTTAATTTTCCCAGTGTACACGATCTTCGCTAATTGATACTGCTGCGCGGGCTGGATGACCATCTTTTGAAATTGCAAAAGCTGCTTCTTAAACTCCTTCTTCACCTGGTTGAGGCGTTCATTAGCGTCTTTGTACGGATTGGCGCAGATGGTGTCGGTAATAAAATGCACAGCCTCTTGGTTAAAGTATTGCAAGACGTTTACCGTATACTTCTCTTTACGCTCGTGCGTGGTACAGACACCAGCCTTGCCTTTTTCATAATAGGTGTAGACCCGCCTTTCGTCCTTCACCATGTGCGCCATGTGAGAGGCCTCCTGGCCAAGATTGTTTTCGGGAAAAAAGATAATCCACGAGTCGCGCAGGTCGGGGTGACCACGCAAGGCACGGATGTGCTGCACCAGCAGCATTTCGATCATGTCGTGCGACTTCGCCGGGTGTGACTCCATACCAGTGATGACGATATTGTTGGATTCCATAACCATGGTCACAATGGCCATTTCTGACGCACCACCACCGTTCGGGTCGACCCCTAAAAAGACAAAGGGTGCCGAATTTTGCAGCCTATACTCCGGTCTGTCCATGAGACGATTAATAAGCTTTTCGGGGAACACGGAGGCGTTGTCGGAGGTGATCTGACCCATAGATTCACGCGCCAGCAGATCCTTGCGGTCGCCATAAATCGCCTTGACCATGTCAAATTTCGCGGCACTCTTCCAGGGCGGAATCACATCTTGCATATGTGTACAATCGGCGCTTTTCCCCGCGGCTTGGCACTTGGCACACGAGAGACCGATGCGCAAAGTATTAAATAAAGGCTGACCGTCGCCCCCTTTCAGGTCAAACATCTCGGAATAGAAATTCATGCCGTCTAAGGGAGTAGAAATAGCAATCAAAGCGGTGGTCTCCATCTCTAGAAGCGGCACAATCACCTCAAAAAACACGTCTAGGGCCATAAAGGCGGCTTCCTCCATATAAACAACATCCCCACCACAACCACGCAAAGTTTTGGCGCAACTCGGATAGGAATGAATTTTCCGTATGTCCAAGGGCGTCGGCCCCTGGATCAGCATCGTTTCTTGCGAACATTTGATAAACATGTCGGTGTGCTCGCCGGAGCGGATCATGTCGCGAATCAATTCGAGCAGCTTCTGCGAGGCACGACGACCGGTGGAGAAAATACACTGTTCGGAAAAAGGGACGGTTAGCGCGTAGGCGGCCACGAACATGGCCACGGACGTGGTTTTGCCGAAACGCCGAGGCGTCAAGCACATCACCTGCTGCTTGAGATTGTCGAAATTGTTGAGTTTCATAATTTTGTGCATGTCGAGATCGTGGTCATTGCGATACAAGTGCAGGCAGGTCGCCTGTAAAAAATTCCGGTGAAACATCTTTTGCATCTTTGACCGTTCCCAACCCTTGTACGACTTGGGCACGTAGTCTAATAATTTGCGCAATTTGAGCATCAGCTTGTCGCCCTGCGAGGCCGTCTTGGTCTTGCACTGGTCGAGCATCGTGTTGATATGCGACTTCATCTGTTTGCCTTCGATGTTGATTAATGTCTCTTCCTCAAAGACCTTGTAGGCCGCCGACAACAGCTTGCGGTAATTGATGGGAATCGAGGCATGCTCCGTCTTCTCGCGCTTCTTGGGCGTCTCGGTCGGGTCTTGGGTGCTGGGTGTGTCGGGAATGTCGAGCTGGGAAAATAGTTTACGCTTTAGATCAGCGGACATATTTAGATATTGTACGTGGGTATTTATACATTGTTTATGTCGGACATCCCCGACAAGGATTTATTGGCCCGCTTCTGTAGACGGATCTCGCGATTGCGCTCGCGCTCGAAATAGACCACGGCAACGCTCACGAAGCACAGTGGGAGGAGCAGACCGACCAGGCAGACGTAGTACAGGGCGGCGTGCACCGCGGCGAGTGTATAATGGTGCAAGAGCACCAGTAAAAACATCCAATGGAGAAAGAAGAGGTTTGTATAGCGACCGCCACTAAAGCGACCGCCCTGGAAATCATTCACCGGGTACAGATAGAGCACACCCGTCCACCCCAGCAGAAACCATAGATAAATCTCGCGCATGGCGTTGTTTAAGATATAATAAATATATATATACGTGTGTTTATGGGCCGACAAGCGTATAATCATATTTCTCCCCGGTCAGATACTTCGAGCTCTGGTCGTATAACACATAAAGAGCAGTTGCGCCAAAATGCCACCAGATCACAACGTCGCTTTTGTTCTTCTGGATGTCACCCAAAGCATACGCGTCCAAAGCAATAATAATGGAGGCGAATATTTGACGCACGAGAGGCTTAAAGAGAGGTTCTTTCCCACCACTAAGAAAATAAATAATAACACCCGAAGCTATTTGTCCGACCTTTAACCCAATCGACGTAAGGTCGACGATGCGGCTATTATCCTCGGCAACCACAGTGTCCATATTAATCTGTGTGATTAAATCAGCTATTAATGACAGGGAAACAAGTGCAGCTTCAATTACGAACCCATAATTATCCTTTTTAAACTCAAAGCTTTTGAGCGAGTCGCCTACCTCTTCATGATCCATTAGGGTATCAGCAAGGCGCATTACAAAGACTAAGATAAGGGCAATAATAGCAACTATTTGGCGATCTGTCGCTTCGCCATTAACATGTGCACCATTGTCTTCACCGAAGATATAAAAGAGGGCGATCAGGCCGACGGCCGTGCTAAAATGACGCAGCATACCCGATAAACCGTTTAGACGACTTTCGTCAATATTCTCTGGTGGATTAAGCAATTGATAGGCATGAAACAATCCAAGTGCAGCAATGGTGGTCAACCCGGACGCCTGGACCCACACGCTGAGACTTGGGGTATAGTTTGCTATGCCAAAACCAGCACCGACGATAGCACCAATAGAAAGAATTAAAGAGATAAAGCGCGCTGCATTGAGTCCTTTAAAAACTAGTCGGCTTGACGAGGTAAGCATGGCTAGAACAGCAGCAATTAAGCCTGCGATCGGAAGGGCATCTTGCCCGGTGAGGCCGAGTTGATTTGAATAAAGACCAGAAGTGACAACAATTCCAATACACACTAAGGCATGTACGACATTATCATACCGCGATTTTTTTCCAAATAATCCCATGCTTTTTGATTGAAAGATCGATGACCAGCTTATATACAATATTTTTTTAAATTGTACCTATAAAATAAACCTCCATGGTCGGATAACAAAATGCGCGCGCTCAAATGGCGCCGTATTCTACTCGGCCCACGCGATACCATACAGCTTTTGCGGCAGGCGCCGCTTCACCCACAGCGTTCTCTACACGACAATACCATAGAGAAAGATATCATCCGCACATTCGGCGACGACGACTGGTTTCACGAACACATCGGGCCGCTCGCCAATATCCTCAGCACGTACGCCTACACCAACGAAGGCATGGGGTATGTGCAGGGTATGGCCTACATGGTCTTTGTACTTTATCGATGCTTTTACGAAGACTGTCCGCTACACGCAGAGACCGACACATACTACGCCTTCCACACGTTGATCAACGCCATCCGACCAATCTACCCGATCCACAGCCGCGATTCTACCCCGATCGACTTTCACGGGCGGATCAGCACGCTCGTCTTTCTAACGATCTCCTCGCAGGACCAACGGCTAGCACGGCGCGTCCAGGCGCTACCGGGGGTCGTCGAGCATCTGACCCGGCAAACGATCCCTTCGATCTTCGGCAACAAGTTTGCATACTCCGAGATCGTCGTCCTCTTCGACTTTATCATCGACCCTTCCACCAGCGAGACCTTTCACCGCATCGTCTGCGTTCTCGCGGCCACGATCATGGCCCTCGGACCAGTCTTTCTCTCGATGAACGCCAACAAAATCATGGAAATCGTTCAAATCAAAGAGTATTACGACGTAACAAAGATCATCGCCTTTGCGCGGCGGCTGTTGTGAAAGATAACAAAATATAGATACTTATATAAATACGCCTATTAGCAAATATGCCCAACGCGTGGTTTGGATGGGCGGGCAATCTATTCGGTCTGGTGTATAAGGTTCCACAGATCGTCAAACTCTGCCGTTCCAAACACGCCGAGGGCATCAGCACCATCTCGTTGGGCTTACAGGTCGTTTCGTGTGTCATGTACGGTCTACATGGATACGTGAATGGCGATTTACCGATTTTAGTCAGCGGAATCATCTCATTTGTCGAAAGTGGGGTTGTGCTGCTGCTCTGTGTATATTATAATAGCTCCGTCATAACGATACCGCCGACTGGCAGGTAGGACATATCATTTTAACCCCGAGCCATTTTTTTAAACAGGTGTAATGAAATGAGTGTTTACATTCGAGATCGACCCGCCGTCGCGTACCAATCTCATCGAGGCAAATGGGGCACGCTTCGGGCTCGCATTCGGGCTCGCATTCGGGCTCGCATTCGGGCTCGCATTCGGGCTCGCGCTTGCGCTCGCGCTTGCGCTTTGTACATATTTTTCTGAGCCCACGTCGCGTGTCTTGGCTTATCTCTTCGACATCGGCGTGCTTATACTCCGACCGATCGCCGGCCGTCGCGATGGCCTCCTCGTCGGTCAGGCAGACCATAATTCGCACGCGACGCGTGCGCTGGCTGGCTCCGTACGTCTCGTCGATGAAGGTTTGGACGACCTCGGTACGCGGCAGGCAGCCGAATTCGGCCAGCTGTTCGTATACGAAATTTTCCACCGGGGGTAAAGCTTCGTAGCGGGACGCTCGTCGCGGTAGCGCAAAGTCAACGCCGACAAAGTGACCGTCCATCGTACAAGAGGTGGGGTATAATTAGGACAAAACAAGCTGGTATAAATAGTTTAAATCTACTCTTTATATATATGCATATACTGACCGTCGCATTGGGCGTATTTCTATGGATGTATCTCATGCCACTCATGCTACTGGGTGCCATAATCGCCGGACCACTCTTGCTGTGGCTGTCGCCGGTCATTGTGACGCTGTCGGGTATGGGCATGATCGCCTCTCGTCACGACGTTCGTAGCAGCGCTCTGCGTGACATCGCCAACGCGCTACCGTATCATCGATGGTTTGGAAAAGTCGACCACGTACACAATCTAGACAGTCCACATCTGATCACCTTTCACCCACACGGGGTCCTGTGCACGGCCGCGCTCGTGAGCGCGCACTTTAAACCAGGCTCCGACACGCTCTTCGCCGTATCGCGGTGGCTCTTTGTCATTCCAGGAATTGGGTGGGTCGCCGTTCAGTTAGGCTGTGTTCCGGCCACCCGAACGCGCATCGAAGCCGCACTGCAGCACGGGAGCGTCGTCTTGGTACCCGGCGGCGTCCCAGAGCTCGTGGTCGACCGACCATACACGCGCCGTTATGGGTTTCTTAGATGCGCGCTCCGCGCGCAGGTGGCGCTGTTGCCCGTCCGTTGCGACGTTAAATTCTTTGACCGGATCGACACACCATCGATACGGGATGCGCAGCTGTGGGTCGCACGGCACATTGGCCTCCCGGTCATGTTGCCGGTCTTTGGATGGCGCTCTCTCTGGTTGCCAAAGCGTCTACCGGTCGAAGTTGAAATAAAAGAGGCGTTTGTTGTTAGGCGCGAAGCCCCCCTCGAGCACGAACGAGTGCGCTATTTTGGACAGGTGTACGGGGTAGGGTAAACGCGGAGCATGGTGGCGTGGATTATATATGTAACGAAGAGAATAGAAACGCCGGATGTGAGCAAAATGGCCGCGGTCGTTCTAGTCATCGAGTACAAAATTAGTGCATTCGATGGCGATCTGCTCGAGAAGAAAGTCGTGCGACTTACAGATAGAGCGAATAACAACGCGGTCGTTGACGTAATAAACTAACTCGCCGTGTGCCACGTTTCGTTTGTACACGCAGGTCCACGCCAGGCGATATGTAAATGGATCAAAGGCCACGAGCTTACCGTCGAGCACCCCGTCTTTGGGCTGTGATATGACTGTGTAATTTTGACAGTAGGTGATCTGGTGGTCGCCATAGTATTCGCGTGCTAATACAGGGCCAAGATCAGAGGAACGAATGGTGATGTGTGCGTATAGTATCGATCATATTTATAGTATTAAAATATTTGTATAAAACGGTCCGCGCGCGTAGGCGCGAGCGCAGGCAGAGGCGCGAGCGGAGGCGCAGGCGCGAGCGCAAGTGCGGAGTTAGCACAGGGGCGTATAAATAGTATACACTGCATCAAACAAACATGGCCAATATGATCGGTCAAGGCGCGTATGGCCAAGTATGGTCGAAAATTGCACCTGGGAACGTGACCGTTGCAATGAAGATTGCAGATGTTAAAGAAGACTCGATGGACATTCTACAAGCATCGATACGCGAGCTGCGCGTGCTATCGCATAAGTCAGAATATGTCGTAAGCCTCCTCAGAACACGCGTCTTTCACGCCAAGGTTGAAATATGGATGGAGAAGATGCAGACCGATCTGCTCAAACTTATCAAAAAGCAATCGCTCAGTGAACAGCACGTGCTTCAGATCACGAACGACATTGCCCAGGGGTTGCACTTTATTCATTCGCATTGTGTGTTGCACCGCGACATAAAGCCCTCGAATATATTGATCTCAGAATACGGTGACCGCTACCACGCCAAGCTTTGCGATTTTGGTCTCTCGCGCCAGTTTTGCAACGAGCTGCACCGGGGATCCGATTACGTGGTCACGCGCTGGTACCGGGCGCCGGAAATCTTCAACACAACAGAATCGTATGGGTTCGGCGTCGACGTATGGGCCTTTGGCTGTGTGGTGTACGAAATGCAAACACGGACGCCGCTCTTTAAAATTCAAAAGGACGAGAAACAATTAAAAGAAATACACGGTAACCTGGGCGACAAATTGGATCAGGTAACCAACGACAAGCTGTGCAAGCTCTTGGTGCGCGTCGTAGACCCCAATCCACGGACGCGCTGGACCATCGGTCACGTCATCGAACATCTCACCGACGGCCCACCACCAGTGTACGATAAGCAATATCGATCCATTACCATCGACGACACAGACGTCGAGGAGTGGACCAAGGTGGTCATCAAGCGGCACCCAGGACACGAGCGCACGATCATCCACGCCCTCGTTCTGTTTGAGCGGTCGGGGGGCAAAAAGAGGGATTTTAAAATGGCTATTGTGGTCGCCTCGCTATTGTATGAAAGTATAAAAGACAATCGCCTCCTCGACGAGTACGTGAAAGATGCCACCAATTTAGAAATTGCCAAATGGGCCTGTAAATACGCGGCGATCAACGAGCTCTCGGAATACGAAATAAACAAGGACGTGCACAAGACGCTCAAATCTATATTTGGCAGCGAAGAGCCAGAGCCAGAGCCTAAAGCCAAGCGGCAAAAGGTAGCGGACAAAGAGTCTTCCCTAGAGGAGTATCTGACTGGGTTTCTATAGCGCGCGCTGCGCGAGCATGATCAGGTCGGACGACGTGCAGATCGGCGGCGGTTGATACAACGGCATAAGATCATCGTATCGCTGGTGAAGGATGGCGTACATCCCGATCTTGCCCTCGATGAGAGCGGGCTCGTATCGTAGTTTGCAGCCGCCCACGGTACTGTAGGCCCGGTGCCGCTCGACGTGCATCCGCAGAACCATCATGCTGGGTAGTATGTCAAGGTCGTCCGACTGCATGATCATCTTTAGGTGCTCTTTGTAGCAGTCGTGCCAGGTGCCATACTCTACATCGAGGCGCGCCAGCAATTCCTTGTCCTTCTTGCGTTCTTTGATCTTGAGCTGCTTGAGGGCATGGTGCTGCAGGGAGGCGCGAAGCATGATCGCAGTGTTGTGGTCGCCACCGCGGTGCGCGTGCTCAAGCACGTCCATGAAATATCGATAATTTTGGCGAATCTGAAAAAGCGTGGCGAAGTCGCCGTCCTTGCACAAAATAGCGTTGATGACATTGAAGATGGAATTGTCGATGAACGTCGTGATCATCTGGCGCTTGGTACGGTCGCCGTGCAGTGAAAAGAGCTGCTCCGAAGCCCGCTTGCACGAGGACGTCATCTCGGCGAGGCGGTCGTCATACTCGGTGTGAAACAGACACGATAGCAATCTGCGAACTTTAGAGGGGCTCGGAATATATGCCAGGTTATAAAGCTTAAGGCCGTCGGAAGACAAGCGTCGGCGTGGCATTTTAAACATACCATATATCTATTTATAGAAACAAATATTAACATGCGCATACTGTATTTATAATATTCAATAGTGATAACGAGATCAGGTACACGAAGGTCGCGCCCACAACACATAGAAGTGGGTTACTCAGTAAACCCATGACGATCGACAGGGTGCTCACCCAGAGCATGAAATGGCCTACCTCGACGAAAGGGTAAATTTTGTCGCGGCAAACGAGCGGGCGGGCGTAAAACGGAATCAGCTGCCAAAAAACAGAGCTAGAGCAATCTACTTCGTCTGGCTCGTCGACCTCCTCCTCGACAGAAATCAGTCGAGGTGGGTAGGGTGCTTTGCAAACCTGACAAATAAGGTGGCCGTAAATACGAAGGGTTTCGAGGCAATTATCGTGCAGATACATCTCTTTGCACAAACAAGGAGAGTGGCTCGCACACTCTTCGAAGCATACGTAGCATGACATGTGACTAACGTAACAGGAGTCATTTATACGCTCCTAAGCGATGATGCGATAGGTAAAAATAGCCCTTTGCTTTCTTGTTTCTGGGACCCATTGATACCGTCGCATACAATGCAGCTTACGTCCCACCATCCGTAGCGCCTCGCGTAAAACGGTCAGGGCATCCTTCGGACCCGGGAGGGGCTGCTTGATCTTCTTGTTGGCAGCGTTGGGAAATATATCAATGGCCAACGGCCGAATCTTAATCAAAGACACAATGGCTTTCGTGGCATCGTCGCGACCAATTATCGTCTCCTGGTCTTTGTAGCCCTTGAATCCAAAGATTATGGCGATCTGGTCGACGAGAAACTCGCGTTGTTTAACTCGCGATTGATACAAGCTCACGCGACCGGGTTTCGTTTGCTTGCGACCGGCTTTTTCTTGCTTGACCATCGTTTTAAGATATACCTCGGGGTATATTTATACTCCAATTCGACGATTGCTCGGAAAGGCGACCATGCTCTGTTGTTATGCGACAAGTCGAAAGCTAGGCTGCGGACCGTTGTTTAATAAATAAATAATTAATGCTAAGGAGGCCGCAGAGACAGCGAAATCGCGGCCATTTACGAATTACTACTCGTTAAAATTATAAGCGCACACGTTATATACTAGTTACTACTTTTTACTACTATCTTCGTTGCGGCCAGATACTGTCGGTAGCGCTCGTAGCATACCGACGCAGCAGGCTGACGTACATGCGGGTGGTCGGCCAAGCATTTTTGAAAATCACGCCACTGCGAGAGCATCTTTTTCTCAGTGCGCGCATGCGCTTATATATACACGTTTTTTAAACTATATAAAGGTGTGTGGTGTATTGAAAATGTCGTCGATTTACGTTTTTACCTCCAAAACCACACTTGAAGGCAATAATGAATTTGGTGATATCGAGGTTGAGGAAGGCGAGAATATGGACATCCAGGTAGTCAGCCCCGGGGACTATTGTATGTACAAGGCTATTTTGGCCGCCGCGAACGATAAAGGCTTTTTGCATGGAGAGACTGTTGATGCGATTAAAGAAGGGATTAATAGTACAGCAAACAAGCGTCAAAAGGCAAAAGACGTCATCAAAGAGTATGACTTGCCTGCATGTATTTGCATCGAGACAGGCGACGGTCATGCTGTTATAGACTACAACCAGAATATTGTGGACGGGAGCGATACATTCTTTATTCTAGAAAGATCGGTAGTGGGCGGTATACACTACGACTGGTTGAAGCGCGGGGGCGCGGCAGCCGGAGGCAGAGCCGGGGGCGCGAGCCTGGCCTTGCGGTTTTAAATATACGTATCTATACATATATTCTTCATTGAGTACGTCGGCGCTTGCGCGTTTTTGTAGTTTTTACTGCCTGTGCATGGCCAAATAACAAACACTTCTCTGTGGGGTAGAAGGGTCGCGTCATGGCGTCGGTCTCTTCGTGGAGACGCAGCTGCTCGATGTCGAGGTAGTAGCGTCCGTCGGGCGTCTCGAGCACGATAAATTTGTCCTTTGCCGACGCAGATCGCTTGTTATAAGACGCGGTCACGTGGTCGCGGACAATGCTCGCCAAGTGGCTCGCGTTGCGCACCTTCTTATTCTGACACTTTAGGATCCGATCGAAGGTCTTTAAGCTCTTATTCGTCGAGACGTGTGACTGTGGGGGGATGTAGGTTACTACCACCGCAGACTCCATGTTCATCGTCTCGCCGATAAAGCTGATTAGAGGGACAGGGTTGGTGCACAGTGGCTCTTCGTCCTCCTCTTCCGGGGGCTCGAGGTGATTCATCGTCAGATTCATAAAGACGCAGCCGCCCAGGATGCAGTAGTCGACCGGCTCCCACTGTGGAAAGACTTCGCGTACCTGAAAGTTAAGCGGGGTCGGCGTGACCGGTACGCCAGCCTTCATAGACGTCTTGCTCGTCCAGCGAAAGAGCGAGAATTGAATATCGTCGGGGTCGAGGCCGAGGATAAATTCGGTGTTGTCGATCGGGACGAGCTTGTTGGTCCAGGGGACCCGCACCATGCCGCTGTTGTTGACGTTGTAGCGTTTGCCCCCGGATTCGATGCCGGTCACGATGTCGCCGACCTTGATATTGGACTCGTCGGCGGCGCCGTGGGGGATCAGGCGCTTGATATTGCAGCCTTGGATGGCGTGGTCGACGCCGTGGTAGGTCAGATACGAGGGCGTCGTGATGTCGAAAGAAATGCCCCAGCTCGGGATCTTGATGATCGGACCCTCCTGATCGTCACGATACCAGTAGCGAAAGAGACGCACCACCTGGTGGATCGAGACGCACAGGGCCAGGCCTTCAGAATCGCCCACGGTGGCCGTGTTGACGCCCACCACCTTGTTGGCGAGCATCAGCGGGCCGCCGCTGTTGCCGCCGTTGAGGCTCATCGAGATCTGCATCATGCCCATGTCGCGGCCCGAGCAATTGCCCTCGCAGACTTGGATGTCGTCGGTGCCATTGGGGTAGCCGTAGGCGTAGACCTTCTGATTGTTGCAGGCGATCGGATTCGGATTGACCGGAAGGTTGGGGATCGAGTCAATGAAGTCGGTGACGTGCAGTCCACTGTTGTTGCCTACCCACAAGGGGTGGTCCCTCGGGCGCACCTCGAGGACGGCAATGTCGAGGCGCGGGACCACGAATTTAACGTGCGCGGTGAGGGCATCGCTGCCGTTGGCTGGAAAGTGCAGGGCGCACTTGCGATCGTGCGTGTCCTGTATGACGTGGAAGTTAGTCAGCACCGTGCGCGTCCCGGGGGTCTCCGAGAGCCCGATCGATTTACCATCGACGAAGAATCCAGAGCCACCGACCTGACATTCGTCGATCTCTTGGTAGGGAAGTATAGGGTTGTATTGTATCGATTTGACCGCAATCCTGGGTATGGCTTGTTTGTGTTTGGCCATGGTGTTGTTATGTTTGTGAAAGCGCTTATATAGTGCGGTATTAAAAAAATGGCTCTCAATTTATGTGTGATACTACG
>Ga0209630_10004117_pt1 | contig 12915 bp, 8 predicted proteins | sample COG_01_FD_184745 | JGI IMG/M metagenome (GOLD analysis project Ga0209630, IMG submission 184745) | Pelagic Microbial community sample from North Sea - COGITO 998_met_01 (SPAdes) (version 2) | ecosystem: Environmental > Aquatic > Marine > Neritic zone/Coastal water | place: Helgoland, sampling... | reverse complement strand
CTTGAAACGCGATGACTTTGCGCGAACGATCAGCGACCGCCGCCCCGACTGCGGCGGAAAGACCGAAACCAATCGCTCCACCGGTGAGAGTCAAGTGCGTAAACTGAGGCGAGAACGCATCGGTCGCGTCCCAATACATCGAACCTGACGTTAAACTTTCATCAACAACAACACAGTTTTCCGGTTGCGATTTTGCGATCGTTCCGCACATTGCGGCGGGTGTCAACTTTCCGCTCGTCTCGCGCAACGTATTTTCCTTCGCCGCACGCGTGACTCTTTCGCGGTGTTTATCGTTCTTAGCGTCCGCAACATCCGTTCTCCACGCATTTGCCTTCTTTTCTAACGCAGTTTCGATCGCTTCAAACGCGTCAGTCAGTTTGCCACCAGGCGGTGCTTCGATTTCCCAAACATCGTCCTCGCCTTGGCGAATGAGCGAGGAGAAGTTTTGGTCTTTGTAGCCAAACATCGCGACCGGTTTCTTCGCGTCGACGAGAACGAGCGTTTCAAAACTGGCCAACGTCGCCATCGCGTCGCGCGGGAAGTATGGACATCTTTTCACCATGAGATCACCACCACGATCGATGCGCGAGAACGCATTTTCGACGTAAATTGAGTCTTCGGAGATGCCCAGTTTGCGAAAAATTCCGCAGACACGTTCCAAGTTTTCTCTAATTCCCGCGTCGCCGCCCAAGTAGACGCCCACTTTCCCGGATTCAGATTTCAAAATACTTTTTACGAACGACTTACCAAACGCGTTGATGGCCTTTTGTACCGGTTCAGAAAGACCATGCGAATGTGAAGTATTTTTCTTACCCACATCAGCGCTCTCTCGCGTGGGTGAAGACGCAGGAGAGAAACTATTCTCCCCCCCGCTGTTTTTGTTCTCAATCGCCAAGCGGTCTTCGATGTATAAAACTAAGTCCCAAACTAAACTGTAGTCATACATGATCGTCGGTTGAATATCCAACTTGAATTCTTCGCGTAACATTGAGGCGTAGCGTATGCTCGATTGCGATGTTAATCCGATGGAACGAAAGGTAGTCTTGGTCGTAAATGGTGGCGGAACTTCTTTTTCATCTAGAAGTTCTGTGAGTTGCGCGTGCATGCGCTCGGCTACACTTCCTTTCGTCGTTGCTTGCTCTGGTGACTGGAGGTGTTGACTCTTTTGTTCACGATCCTCGTTCAGTTGCTCTAATGGCGAAGCATCTCCACGAATCACATCTTCGACGGATACTTTCGAAACGCGCTCCCAACTTCGATCGTGGGGTACAATTAAAGTAACCACTTTCGACGCCCCCGGAGATGTCGAGTTTCTCGTCGCAGTCACAAACGCTTCTTTTGCATCCGCCGCAATAGCTGCGGGGACTTTGGACGAAACAACCGCGCCGTTAATCTTCGCGATATCAGCGATCGAACTCTCAAGGACTGGATCGGTGCCAGAATGCCACGTGGACATATCGCCGACTACGTTTACAACAGACGATCCGGCGCGATGAGCGTTGTGTAGATTTGCCGAAGCATTCATCAATCCCGGACCGAGATGGAGTAAAGTTACGCCTGGAATATTCACATTCGAGCCTTTCTTCACTCTAGCATACCCGTCTGCAGCTCCAGAGGCAACGGTCTCGTGTAAAGTCAAGATTGGCTCGATTTTACGAACAGACTCAAACGCGCCGACGAAATGCATCTCCGTCGTGCCAGGATTGGCGAAAACGTGCGTGACGCCGTGACTTTCCGCCACCCTCCATACCGCCGTCGCGCCAGTGATTGTTTCTTCTCTGTTACTTTCTTCAGCCATGTTTGTGACGAGAAAAACTTTTTTTCCTTCTTTTTTTATTTATCAGTTACGCCTCGAAATCAACACCCCCTTTTTCGCTCAAGTCTTCTTCTCGAACACTCCACAAAACTCAGCCATAGACATCTTCTCTCGCTTCTCAATCAACTTGGTTACTCTGTTGATTTTCTCCACAGAAAGTAAGAAATCGCTCCGAAACATCTCAAACATTTTTGCGTCCTCGTGGTGTTCAGGATCCAAGGCATTGAAAAACACAGTTTCCGCGTTTCCTTGGCGACGCCCGTTCGCTTTAACATCCAACTCCGCGTCCAAACTATCGTGCACTTCCTGTAGTACGCTCATCGCTTCCTCGTATTTCTCTCCGGGCATGCTCTCCAGCGCTTGCGCTTTCCTAAACATTGCCTTGACCTGTTGTGGTTTCGTCAACCAACACGAATCTTCCTTTTTCTCGCGAAAAAAGTGACACCGATTCACGGCGTCGCCCCAGACGCCTTCGCCCCTCGCCAAATCGCAATACTTGACGCACAACGCGTACTCCTTCAACGCTAAAAAACTCCCGCCCATATTCAATCGCAACGTCGCTCTCAACTCTTCCGCTAAATCCACGTGTTTTGGCAACACCAACTGTTGCATCAAATCCTCCGTGATGTACGACAAACCGCTCTCGTACAACCGCACCGCCGCTTTCTTCGATCCATCTCGAAACTTCTCGTTCCCTTTCTTTTTCAAATTTTCGCACCGCTCCATCCGTTTCTCGAACGTTAAATCCGCTCGATTGGTATCTGGCGTCTCTTTCGTCCCTTCCACGTGCAACAGCTCAATCTCCACGAGTAACTCGCACTTCGGCGGTATCGAAGGGAAGGAGATATTTCCAGCATCCCCGTACCCTAACGAAGGAGGTATCACAAAAGACGCCTTCTCGCCGACATTTTTCATCAATCGCAAGCACTCATCGACGCCTTTGCACGCGACGTGTCGCGCGTTCGGTTGGCCCACATATATCGCCAGCGCGAGTTGTTCCTCGCCTTCTTCTTCATTGGTGCTAAATCGTAGGGCATTCCTACTAGGGGATTTCTCCCCGTCGTTTTCAAACAAAAACACGGAGTAGTGCGCGTAACACGTGCAATTCTCTTCGATGGTAACTCTCGTGGTCTCGACCGATTCGTTTTGGTCTAGGTTTACCGCGGATGAAAGTTTGCGAGGTCGTTCTTCGTTGGAATATGTTGTCATTGATTTTGTGACGCGTGAGTGTGCTTTTCGGGAAAGTTTTTCTCCAAAACGCCACTTTTTCTTCTTTGACAGCAATTGAGAGCCTAAAAGCGTCATCATGAGCATTAGCACGCGCGGCGCTGATGGTGCGATGCCCGCTGCGTCGGCAGCAATCCCGCATCTCCCATCCGCGGCGCAACCAGATTTAGTCCGAGCGCATCAGAAGGACGATTACTATCGAAAGGTACGGGTGCAAAAGTTTGAATTGGAAAAATGAAATCCCCTATAGAAATCAAATGACGCGCTTTCACGTGCAAAAAAGACTGACATTTCGATCCATTTTCTCCCTCTCTCTGTGCGTACGCACTTTAACAGCTCATATCTGAATCCGTCTCTGATTCCGTTCGGCTGTTATTCGGCCCGCAGTTCTGGAACGACAAACTCGATGCCATCGAATCTTTCGGTGATTTCTTGTACTTTGCATTCACCACCGGGTGCAACTCGCAAACGCTCGGGGAAGGTAGGAACTAAAATTTCTCTTTTGATTCTTTGATTGTATTGAACTCGCGATTGAATACTGACTCTCTCTCCCTCTCTGTTTTTATATGCACTCTGTTACTCTCTCGTTCATCATTTACACGGATTTATAGAATACACGGATCTTTTCATCGCGGACGCGAGAGGGGACATCCCGAGCGCCTCGCGACGGTGGGCGTTGGTCGCGTTGGAGGCGTTGGCGAAACCGATCGGGAGACGGTTGAAAAATGCGTCCAGGAACGCTGTTTCCGGAGTTGGGGCGTTTGAAAAACAGTCTTTGTTAGGTGTTAGTAGTAATAGTAGTGGTAGTACGAGTAGCAGCGGCGATAAGGAGAAGGAGAGGAACAAAAGCGCTTTGAAAAAACAGTTCTTAAAAGCGTACGCGTGGGTGTTCGGAAACGCGCCGCAGAATGCAACTGCGACGAATCCAGCGCTCAAAGGAGTCAACGACCGAGGAGGATTTGGACCTTTGACGCAGTTGATGCTCTTTTACGCGTTCGGAAAGTATGTTTCTTGGACGAACTGGGCGACCGGGATGGAGAGGGTGTTTGTGAACCCGAATCCGGGAGAGCCAAGGGCGCAGTATTCTTTGCTGTCGAAGCTGGTCGCGTTGCAAATAGCATACGCAGTATTTAATGAAGGACAGCGTAGGTATAAGTTACATTTGAGCGGGAAAGCGACAAAAGGAAGACGACCGAAAGCGGCGGAGGAGTTTGGCTTTTTTGAGGCGGACGGCGTGACGAAATGTGGGGATAGATCGAGAGACGAAGCAAAGGAGAGACGAAAAGGAAGCGTAAATCCAGTTTCAGTCATTGACGACGCAAACATGCTTCCAAGTTTCGGCGGCAACGGATTATCGAACGACTTTGATCGAGCCGACGACGAAGATGCCAAACGGTACACCTGGCATGATATACCGTGTCCGTTATGTTTGAACCCTACGAAATACCCAACCGCGTTGAAGTGCGGACACTGTTTGTGTTGGGAGTGCGCGGTGGAGTGTTGCCAACAGAAACCAGAGTGCCCGATGTGTCGCGCGCCGTGTAAACCGCAAGAGTTGATAACGATAGCAAACCCTTAAACTTAATTTATACGAATAGTAAACATTTTTAGTAACAACAACCCGAGCTAGAGCTAGAAAATGATAAATTACAAGCACTTTAACTTTTAAGCTTTCAACATCGCAAACTGCCCTTTCCAATCCGTCTTACCGGTCTCGTTAGATGTCGCAATCTCGAATGCAATCGCGTCGCTACCTTTCTTCGGCGGCTGCGCTAACGCTCGGACCGCGCACACGGCGACATCCTCGATTGAAATCGTGCCGCTCAATCGTCCGTCTTCCTTGGAGAACGCCATCGTCTTCCCTCTCGTTGGTTCATCCACCACGTCCACTGGGCGAATAATCGTCAAAGGTATCCCCAAACTTCTAGCCAATTGTTCTCTTTTCTCCTCTTTTCTCGCCCGTGCGCCTTCGTCGTCCAAAAACATGCTCAACACGTTCCCTTTACTCGCTTTCGCGGTCGACAACAGCACGATGTGCTTCACCCCGCTCTCCTTGCACGATTTCGCGAACGACTCGTCAAACTTACCCGCGGGAACAATCACCGACCTCACACCAGCCAACGATCGACGCAACGCCTTCGCGTCCCCTAAATCCGCGACGTCGACGTATGGCCCGTACCTCGCGCTCTCCGCCTCCACGTTCTCGCACGCCACCTTCACGTCCAACTTCGCGAGCACGAGTTGCATGACCACCGCGTCGCCGAGCTTTGATCCAGAATCGAGCACATAAATAGCTCTCTTCGGAGAACTCATCTCTTCCTCTTCGTTCCCGTACGCGCTCTCTTCACTGTCCATCTTCATTTGCATCTCTCGTTCCTCTTTCCTTAAACTTTCCTCCTTTTCTTCTCTCTCTCTTTTCACTTCGCCATCTTTCCCGACCGAGGAATCCTCGCCGTACCACTTCCGTAACTTTGGCCCGCCTTCCATGACGTCGAGCATTTTGTTCGCCTCGTTGGCGATTTTATCGAAAATGTTGCTCTCCTTGGAGCCGTCTGCTTTCGCTCTGGTCGTCGTCGTCGCGAATCCATCATCATTCCGTCGTCGTCGTCGTCTATATCGTCGTGAACTCTCTTTGAGTGATGACGTTTTGGACGCAGTCATCTTTACGCAGAAAACATTCGTCGTCGAAAGCATCGTCGTCCCCATCGTTTCTCGCGCGTAGAAGTGTGACTCGTCGTGTTTCTCTTCCTCGGGGTGGCGACCTTTTCCTGATCAACTTCTGTATCTGTGCTTTACTTTTCGCGCGTTGTTCGGATGGAATGACGAAAGACATGTCTTCCATTTTATCCAAACTTTCTTCATAAAGAAAACACATCGCAGTGATACCATAACGCACCCTTTTCATTGAACGCAGATGAGATGAACTCGACGAGAACGCGTCCACGAGCGAGTGAGAGAGAGATTTAAGACTTTTTCGCGAGAGTACGATAATCTGAGATGAACAACGCGCAAAGATGTCTTTCTTCGTTTCATCTTTCCAAACACCTAACGGGAAATCAAAGGCTTTGGAATGCGCGAGAGGAAGGGCAACGAGAACACCTCAAAAGAGGAGACAGAATACGAAGGAGAGTTGGCAAGCGAGAGATGATAAATGAAGGCGAGAGTGGTGCGTATCGAAATGGTGGTGTGAAAGAGTACATCGCGGCGAATTACGTTCGCGTGCTCGCAAAGCTGGACGTGTTGGATGCGAAGAATGAGAAGGAAACGGCAGGAGGTGACTTTGAGGACGAGAACGGCAGCGGTTCGAAGATGAACATTTACGGGCACGTCGCGACCATTGATTTGAGCGATGCGAATAATAAGAGCGAGTTCTTGGACGAGAAATTTATTCGATGCTTACACGAACCGGTGCTCATTCAAAACGCGTTTGAGAAATCGCGGCAAGGAAGCGCTTCGTCGTGGACGTTGCGCAAGTTGTTGGAAGCGCACGAGGAGGAAGAGAAGAGGACGGGAGGGTTGTTTCAGACCACGGTAAGAGTGAGAATGGAGGATGGAGTTTCAAGTGGTAACAATGGACGAAGGAACGCGAAGGCATTCGTGTACGCAGAGCAATCGCACGAAGCGATACGGAATCGAAAGTTTCAACCGCCTTCGCTTACGCAACAAATGCCATTCGCAAACGGATTATCGCGCGTGTTGGAGTATTCAGGAGACGGAGCGTATATCCAATCCGAATTGCCATCTAATTTGAAAGACGAGATGGAACATGACTACTCGCGCGTGTTTACGTCGTTTGAAAACAGCGAGGAGTTCGTGGAGTCGCAACCTCTCCGACTTTGGTTGTCAAAAAGAGGGAGCGTATCGCCGCTCCATTTCGACGCCTCGATTTCGACTCTGACGCAATTGAAAGGCGAGAAGACTTTTTTATTGTTTGCGCCATTTTCTGGGCTCTCGCAATGTTACTTATATCCCGATTGGCATCCATTGAGAAGACGTTCACAGCTCTCCATCGATGATGAGCGCATTAGAAATGGATTACGCGCGTATGAGGCAACTCTTTCGGAGGGCGATGTTTTGATTTTCCCACCGCGATGGCTACATCACGTTGAATCGTCGAATAAGACGAATTATTCGGTATCAATCACGCGTCGTTATATTTACAACGCATCAAGTGGTGTAAATACGGATACATCCTACGCGTTGCGTTTCGCAAAATGGGCAAAAACGCGAGACAAAGGCACGAAGGCGCTGAGTCGTTTGTATTCCTCGGGAATGGTTAATCCGGATTTTCCGTCGAGATTTAATCTTGCCGTCATTGATTTAGATGAGGACGGCAAGTGTCCGAAGCTCTGTGAAACCAAAACGTTTGAAAGAAATGTACAAGAGAAATGGAAAGTGTGCGTAAAAGCTTTGTCCGATCGCATAGTCGCCCGAACGAAAAATATTTCGTCGATTTGCGTGCGTGGCTCAATCGCTCGAGGCGCCGCGGTTGATTTCGAATCCGATTGCGACTTGATTGTCGTATTTGAAAATGAACGACCGAATGAACAAGAATTGCAAGATTTACGCTCGGAACTGGAAGATGTCCGCGCACAAGAGTTCCCATTCGCTAAAAAAGTCGACGTCCGCTTTGAAAAAAATCGCGACGAACTGAACGCGGAGCAACTGTTTACGTTGGCCACATCTTCGCTTTGCGTGAGCGGCGAGGATATTCCAAAGTCGTCATCACGAATGGCACCTGTGCGAACATCAAACCTTACATTGCTCGAAGATGTCGATTCGGCAATTGAGAATGGAAGTGAAAAAGCAATGTCATGGGCGTGTAAGCGATGTTTGCGCGCCGCGTTCGAAAGTCAGAAGAGGACCAGGTTTACGCGAGAGATATCGAGATGCTGCGAGATTGTGTGCGAGGAAGATTATCCGAAAAAGAAATACGAAGTTGGTGATTTGGAAACTGCTCTCGTTATCGCCGTGAAAGGTCCCAAGATGGTTTTCGGCGACGCGTACTGGTTGGAAATGAGCACAGCGCTTCTCAAGCGTTTGAGTAATTGTATTCTGTCAGCTAAGATATAGACTTTTTGTTTATCATTATTTTTACACCGCAGAAGATGCGGAGAACGCCATTGGAACAAAACTCGTCGCGCCGTCCCCCCACGATACTGCTAAGATTCTATCTACGATGGCCCGATCGTTTAATCTGCGCATAGCCGACGAGTCACCGGACGAGAATTGCATAGAAGCGGCGATAGCTTTCGCCCCTATTGGTTTCCCCTCCTCGTCATCCGCGAGCGCGTCTTCCTCGTCTTCTTTCTCTCTGCAAAACGTACCGATAGCTCTGACAGTCAACACCGGGTGAACGATGGTCGCGTACACTCGAACTTTCCCATCCGCGTGTCCAAACACCAATCGCGACGCCGTATCATCCCACGCGCACGACGTAATCGCCGCCGCTTCGGAAGAATCACCTTCACCTGGGATTTTTGGAAAGGTGATGGGCAGCGCCGCTCGTGTCGCCCCGTCTGGAGCGACTTGTAAAGCCGCGCACGAGATGTGTCTCTTGTCCGTGCTTTTTAAAGCAACACCTCCTATCGCGGTTTCGACGCAGCACAAGCCAATTTCGTTTTCGTCGTACTCTCGAATTCTCTTGTTTCCACGCCTCGCCGCCGCTTTCGGCGACGGCCCCCACGCAAACACGGTCACTTTCCCAGTCGACGAGAATCCGTTCTCCGACCAAACGCCCGATTTCTTCGTCCAAATTGTCAAGGCGCCATCTTTCGAAACCGACGCGAGGTGTCGACCAGACCCACTAAACGCCAACGAGATGATTCCGTTCCGTTTTGTATCGATTTCAATCGGCACGAGCGTTTCCTTGAACGAATCAATCGAGGAGAACGCTTTCATAATTTCACTTTTCGATTTTGGCACTCGAAACGTCTTTCTTCGCTTAATCGATCGAATAACCGAGGACAAACCGCTCATGTTCCCGGAGGACATCGCCGTACTCTTCTTCGCGTTCACGTCCCAAATACGAATGGTAGACCCCCTTGAACTCGCCGTCGCTAACAACGACCCATCTGGCGACCACGCGAGTTTATCGAGAACGCGCACGCCTATCACGTCCGACACCGCCGAATCCAACAGCGTCTCCGTCTCGTCGTTTGGCAATCTTTCAATCTTCCACGTCGTTACATCACTAGCGCTACTACTATTATTATTATTAGACGCAAAGGATGAGAGAACCTTCGAAAATAATCTCACCCCACCGCTCTCCTTCGTAGTCACCGCGATCTCGTTCGGATGATCCGGCCGAAACGCCATCGCCACCGTCGTCTCGTTCGCCACGCTCGGCGTCGAACACGGCGCGGAAAGTAAACTCACGGGCGCAGCAGCGCCTCTTTTCTTGGTCACTTTCGACGCCGACGGAGAAAACGGCGCCGAAGGAACGGTACCACCCGACGACGATATTTGCTCTAAAATCTCCATTACGCTCCGCCTTCGATCAAACACTGAAATTTTCGTCCCTTTCTCACTGTTGCTCGCGATGCCAAACGTCGTTTTACAGTTTTTATGCCAAGACAACGGCGAAGGATTGACCAAATCCTCCTCCGTCTCTTCCTCGTCTGCGGTATATCTGCCATTCTTCGCGAACGATGAGACGACTTTAACCACTTTTCTGGCGAACGCATGCAGTTTCGGCACCATCGAAGCGCCGTTTAACTCCAATTCATCTTCGTCTCTTTTGCCCCCATCGGCTTCAGAATTGGATTCGACAAAACTTTTTTTCTTCGTCTTCTCAAACTTTTGCGGCGCGGCAATGGTCACCGGACACGACGCCGGCGATTTCACGCGAGAGGACGCGCTTCGTTTGGTGTAATACGCGTTCGAGTCCATCGACGAGGCGTTCACCAGCTCGTGGTTGATTTCTCGGAGCATGATGCTCGAGAGGTTGGTGTTTTTTGAATTTTTAGTGTGAGGCAAATTCAAGCGAAAAAGGAGAGTTTAGCGGTAAACGTACGTGAGCGAACGCGGGAAAGAGAGCGAGTTTTCTTGATGCATCGATCTCGATAGATTCCGAGATGGAGGATTCGCACGCGATGAACGATGGCTTTATATTTCTATATCTTTAATTTGTAATAGGTGTCATCACATCGTCATCCTTCTGTTGCTATTCTTTTTGTTCTTGTTTTTATTCTTCTTTTTCTTTTTCTTCTTCTCCCCGACGGCGGTTGTTCCCGAGGACTGATTTTGATGTTTCTCGGTATTCTTCTTAATGCCAAGAATCATGTGGTCTTCTCGTTGGTCGTCGTCGCTGTCTTCGTCGTGTGCGGAGTACATGGACTGGGCTCTTCGTTGCATGGGCGCCGAAGCCGGCGGGCCGGGGAAGTATTTCGATTTGACAAACGCCGAGGGCGAGCCTTTACCGATCGCGTGGATTGGCTTGAGTAATCCTTTCGTTGGTGTGGACATCTTAATGTTTTGGACACCTCTGGAAGTATCGATAGCGCCGGACGGGAAGGACCGGGTGATGCCTTTGAGGTTCCACGATAGTCTTTTTGACGGCGAGGCGGACGGCGAGGAAGAAGGGGAATCGTTGTTTCCTTTATCTTGGTACTTCTTCGGTTTGAAGTTCAACGCGCGTCGAGCGGAGATGACGTGACCATTCATCGGCGGATGCTTCTCGTCGTCATCAGCAGCATCTTCCTCTGTTGTTGTTACTGCTGCCGGTGCTACTTTTACTGCCAACGCGTGTTTTTCTTGCTGCGCCTTCTCGAACGGGTTTTCCTCGAATATTTTTTCAGCTTTCTTTTTGTTCTTCTTTTGTTTCTTCTTCTCCGGTTGCTCTTCCTCGTCTTCATCGTCAATGACGCGAATCTCTGCGCGTTTCTTCTTCTTCTTTTTCTTGTTACTGCTAGTGGTGGCTTTTTCCTCTTTATCTTCTTCCTCCGACGACGATGACGAACTCGATGACGAAGATTTCTCTTCGCTCATGATTCTATTCGCCACTTTAATCGTCAACTTTTGATCCCTCTTCAACTCAATCGACGGCGCTTTCTCTGCCACCACAGTTGCTTTCTTTAAGTCCGTGTGTAACTCGTACAGCGCTTCTCGGGACGTCTCTGGACAACCGTTCCCAGCGCCGAGCTCAATCGCCACCCTCGCCAAGTCTTTAATATGCGTCGCGTTCAACACCCACCCATTTTTGTTCCTCGGCGCGTTTCGTGTATCCACGTTCGTAGGACAAAACACGTCAAACACATCGCTCGCGCACCGTTTGAGGAAGCTAAACGATGTTTCATGTCGCATGCCGTGCATGAACGCGACGAGAAGCATTTTGATAATTTCCTGCGGCGGCGCCTCCCCGGCGTCGAAATCGTCCTCATCATCGGTGACGTCCACGTTTTCTTTATCGTCGTCGTCATCCGAATCACTCTCTCCATCGCTACTGCGCTTGCCCTTCTTGCTCTTCTTGCTCTTGTTTTTCTTCTTTTCGTCATTCTCCTTCAAGTCGAACCTTCGAATCTCCTCGCCGAACGCCTCCGCCACGTGTAACTTAATCCCCACATCGATCGCGGTGATATGATCATCTTCCCCAAACAAAGCATCTCTGTACACCCTATTCGCCACGTTCTGACTCACGTTTGTTTCCCAATCTCTCCGTTGCATATACTGAAACACGTGCTTCTGCATCTGCCTCGCCAGCACGCAATACTTGTCCAACCGGTGTTTATCGATGCCGGCCCACTCGTTTCGCATCGTCCAAAAGAACACCGAAGCGTATAAAATAGCCATCTGTGGTTTCAACGAGTGCATCACGGACGCGATGGACGTCGCCAATTCTCTTTGCACCTCTCTCCCGTCCGAGTGCCACACGGCGTAAAACAAAGCCTTCCACACTTTCTTCATGGACAGATGGTCCAGCGATTTCTGAGAGCACAGCCACTTCCTCAATCGTTCGAAGGTTTTATCGCGCGTGTGTCGGTCGGAGGAGACCAACGCTTTCGCAAACTTCGTGTTCTTCATCTCTCGCGCTTTGTCTTTACCCTCTCGAATTCCCACTCCTGGAACGTGAAATGCGCTCGCTCTGTTTCCTCTCCTATTCAATGTACGAATTTGCGGCGGCGGTGAAGGGTGCCTGCCGCCTGCCAATTCCTTCTTTTCCCTAAACCCAGAGAGTAAGAGAGTGAGAGAATAAGACAGTTCACGAATCAAACGCGAACGAACGGTTTCGCTAATATGCGACGAGTGCACGAAATACTCGCGCTTAAAGTGAGTGTCGAGGGAAGAGGAAGCAGCGCGTGTCTCCCTTTTTCTCTGATTTGAGGATTTTTGGGTAAAAAATACGAGAGAAGAAGAAAAGGGCAGAGAAAGAGTATAAACAAACACTGCCGATACGACGCACGCGAACACACTAAAACCAAAACGACCCGCACGACGCGCTGCTGCTGCTCCTGCTACTACTACTACTACTATTGCCTGTGCTATCATCGTCTCGTAGCCCCAATCCTAACGCCGCGCGGTGCGCTTGGACGGCGCGTTCGAAGGCGCACGTCGCCCCGCAGTACGTGGACCACGCGGTTTTGACGTTTTCGTCGCAGGAGGATTTGGTGTTGGCGGCGGAGGAGGGAGGGGATGCCCCTGAAGCAAAAGAGGAGGAAGAGGCGCTGCGAGTAGTGCCGCGAGAGAGCGCTCGCGCTGCGCGCAAGGCGTACGACATCGTGCGGCGGAGTTTTTCCGCCCGCTCGAACAGTTCGTTCACGTCTCGACGTTTTTGAGGGTCCGCCGGTTGGGCTTTGAAGAGCGCGAATGTTTTCGAAGAGGACGATGTAGAAGAGGAGCGACTGGTATCAACGACATCGTCGCCGATGAAGTTT
>Ga0209630_10004116_pt1 | contig 12916 bp, 23 predicted proteins | sample COG_01_FD_184745 | JGI IMG/M metagenome (GOLD analysis project Ga0209630, IMG submission 184745) | Pelagic Microbial community sample from North Sea - COGITO 998_met_01 (SPAdes) (version 2) | ecosystem: Environmental > Aquatic > Marine > Neritic zone/Coastal water | place: Helgoland, sampling... | reverse complement strand
GCTGAGAAAGCAAATCACATTTATGACTTTAGGGTAAGTCGTCTTCCTTTAAAACAAAAAGAAAAGGCTGTACCTTTGGAGATTGCCAGAGCTTAGCTTTTTTTTGTCTTTTTTTCTTTCCATATTTCGCCTGCATGATTTTATCGTTGCTGATTAAACCAGCAGACATTTTTCCTAAATAACTTTGTAAATCATACATAAGTTTCAATAGTACCATACACGAATCCACAATGTTGTTTCGGAAATGTTAACTCTATAAAATTGTAAATTTGTGAAGTTTATGATACAATAGATTAAGTAGTAAAAATAGGAGGTTTGATTTGGAGAATAACCAAACAGACAAAAAGAAAGTACACAATGATACAGAAGGTTATAAGAAGACTTCTGTACAAGATAAATTATTAACTTCTTTATTCGATTCACAATCAGAACTGCTCAATGGAACTATTGAGTTCACACAAAAGGGTGGGGATGAAGACAAGAACAAATCTATTGATGCGTATGTAAATAAAAATATTAGCTGGCAAGTAAAGATGGACTTCAGAAGTATGCTGTCTGGCTCAACTGCTTTAGAGATAACTCAATTAAAGCTAAACACTAGACCAGAGACTGGTAAAGGTCATCATATGTTTCCACCAATTGAAGGTGGTATTAGTAAAGCTTCCTTGATGGATGTTGACTTTATTGTTTATGTTATACCGGGTGAAGGTATTTCAATATATAAACCAACTAACCTATCACGACTAGCATTTCATCTAATGCGTGATATTCCTATGAACTTTGAAGCAAGTAACTTAGAAGATAGAAGAGGTAACGGTCAACCTATACACGCAGAGAACGCATTTAAGATTGGTGTAGCACCAAACACTGGTAAAGATACTGGTAATCAATGGAATACATTGAACTACATAGTACCTAATGACTATATGATGCGTGAAATAGAAATAGGGCAGTGGGAATTAGAATATGGAACTGGTATTCCTAAGTTTTATGGAACTGGTCAGATGATTAAACCTGCAAAAACTATTGAGTGGGAAGATATCTTAGCTGATTTAAGATATACCCCAACAATACTTAATGATATACAGTCATACTTTATTGACTATATATACAACAAAAAGTTTGGCGAGAAAAAAGCAAGAATAATTGCAGACATATGGGACATTCCATTTAGTTCTGTAAAGCTCTGGGACTGGTCACAATAGATTCATTACCAAACATAGTAATAGAAGACTAAGTAATAACTACCTAGGGTAAGGGTAAGAGCAAACTGCTTCTCCAAAAGTAACGGTTAGCTTTTACCCCTTAGGTAAAAATATATATAAATATACTTGACAAAAAGAACGTCATAGTATATAATATATATATACGGTAAAGGAAGGCAACGTTTTCTGCAAAAGCAGAGGGGTCTCGCTCCAGTCGAATGCCAGACGGGAGGGGAGTAAAAACAAACCCATTTGAAAAATTCACAAACACCAAAACTCATGAAATTTTTTTCACATGATTTCGAGCTTGTGCATCCGGAGTATTCTGTAGCCTATAATGTTGCTCCGGAGTATTTAGCAGCCTATAATGACACAAGATTCCAGCAGCCAGAACAATAGACTCAGAAAATAAATTATTCTTTTAGTACTTGACAAGATGGACAATCCATGAGATAATGATAACTCAACAAACGAAAGGCTAAAAATGACTAACTTAAGAACTTGCGAACTATGTCAAGATTCAGATATGCAGGAAGAAATTATTGCTCCTTATAACGATGGTTTCTTTGCACACAAGGATTGTCTTAGTGATGCTATTGCTGAGGGAAAGTCTCAAGCAGCTGAGATGGCAGAGTACAACAGGCACCACGCTGATGACTACAGAGATAATTCTACATCTGTACTCAATAGTGAGCAGCAAGCTTGGCAAGACCAGATGGATGCTGGCTGGGAATACTAACCCAGCCTAGAATCTGAACCTAAAGTATAGGTCTAGATTCGCTCCAGACAAAAGCCTCCGGAGTATTAAGCAGCCATTAATGGCGTCTCCGGAGTATTTTCGAAGTCATAATGTAAAAAAATAAAAAAAAATAAGTTTAGCTGGAGCAATCTGCTGGAGCGAGGGCAAAGAATATATATAAAAAAAGTAGGCTTGGTGATTTCTGTTGGCAGGCTCACCACACCCCGATAGCTAGTTTCCTAGCTGTCAAATTTAGAAAGATTATATTCTACGCTTTCTTGAAGCATAGCCAACCAACCTCTAACATCCTCTGAAGGATGATTTTGCTTGGTTATTTCTAGCTCATTTATGAGCCAGCCATATACCCTTTCGTATTTGTTTAGCATACTACTATTATATCATACATTGTTATATTCTCCAAATCCTAAAAGCCTATAAACATTGACTTTCAAAAAAAAATAAAAAAAAACTTTTAATTTGCATTATTCCTATATATATGATATAGTGTATATATACACAAACGAAAGGCTAAAAATGACTGCTAATTACGAAGTATATAAAACTATCACTGGCATGACCGAAGAGGAAATGCAGTTCAATGAGAAGTCACAGATGGACTGTGGCAACTGCTTCACTGCTATCCCTAACGAAGTGTTGGTGGATGCTGGGGAGTTGTTCTTTCTCGGCGACTACGACTGCGAGAATTGTGGAGAGCCACTTAATTAGTGGCTTTCTATGACTTGCATTAAATTCAAATGTATGATATAATGTATACATACACAAACGAGAGGATAAAAAATGGCTGAACTATGTGAGGCACGTACTTATAATCGATGGACTATGATGACGGAATTCAAAGACTACGTCTGTATAGACACTTTAAAGGATAGTAAATATCCCGAAGACTATATAAGCGAAGTTGCCGAAAGCTTGGTTCCTGTATATAACTCAGAATTGATTGACTGGGCTAGTCATTATTCTGGTGAAGAGTACTGGAATATTTGGAGTGAAGAAGGCTTCGGTGAGACGCCGTTGGAAATGCTTCGCTACAATGTGTACTCATTATACAACCAAGTTGGTAATGAGTTCTTGCAGTCTTTAGAAGAGGAATAAAATCCTCTTCTATGACTTGCATTAAAAATTAATATATGATATAATGTTATTACAACAAACGAAAGGATAAAAAATGGGTTATTCTACAGCAGTAGACATGGCACACAACACAAATACCTTAGAGGATGCATTAAAAATGCACTTTAGAGGTAACTGTTACCCACCGATACCTTCGGCAATGGTTCCAGTTGGTGTTGAAGCGATTAACAATATAGTCGAGGCTGAAATATGCCGAGACTACGATATGTTAGACAAGCCAATTCAATTACCAGAAGGTATTGAATTTCGTGGTTCTAGCACTGTCTCATCTATTGATGCAGTTGAAAAACTGTTCTTAGGTGCATTTGTTGACCAGTTGCTTATGGATGGACAACAACTAGAAGAGGAATAGAAGTACTCTTCGGGAAGGAGTTCTAATCTGTGATTAGACTTCTAGCGTATCTGCTAGAACGCATGGACGAAGTCCATGAACGTTCGAACGATACCGAATAAATAAATAATATATTGTACTCTAGAGTTTGCAATAAATTCTAGAGTATGATATAATGGTTACACAACAACGAAAGGATAAATAATGGCTAACACAGACGCAATACATTCAGTTGCATTGGTGTATGCACAAAAAACAGGTAAAGAATTACAGATTACTAATAGTCTAATTAGAAATATGATTGATGATTTATCTCAATTAGCAACAGAATACGCAGTCAATGACACACATATTTTTTTTGAGGAAGGGGAATAATGGCTGAATTAGAATTTAGTTCCGATGAGAACGATTTAATGCAAGAAGCATTAGTCGTCTTCTTTGAAGATGCACTAGACAAAAATAGCAGTGGTTCTTATAACAGTGAAGCAAAAATTGTTAACGAGTTATTAGAAAGATTAGCACAAGCTAAATAAAACGAAAGGATAAATAATGGCTGAATTTAAATTAAATGAATTTGGTGAAGTGGACATTGATGATGTTGACTTAAACGAAATTGATTTTAAAGTTAAACAAGTATTAGCTAGGAAGCTAAGCATCTTATTACTTGACGGTTATTACAAAGACCAGATAGAAATATTTGCAGAGTATATATCTGATGCTTGGGGACATGAAGGATGGGGTAGTGAAACTTTTCAAAGAGACCTAGCCGAGTTACTTTCTGACCCAGAGTTAACAAAAGAAGTACAAAGTTTACTAAAACGAAAGGATAAATAATGAATAAGTTAGTTACTTTCACCAGACAAAATGGTGAAACTCAATATACAGAATTCAGCTACTTTACTGTAGATGGATTGACTGACGCAGATTATATTAACGAAGTGTATTACGGCTATGATGACCTAACAGAAATGGAAGGTAAGCATAGAGACACGCTTACAACTAACAAGGAAGCATATTGGTTCAGTGATGAACTAATAAGCGTCCATAAAGTTGATGATATAACTGATGAAGAATTAACTGTTCTTCGAAAATTTTGGATTGTATGATTTGCATTAAATTGCAAGATATGATATAATGGTATTACAACGAAGGCAATAATGGTTGGTGGCTCATTACCACCTAGACACGAAACAACTATTTGCAGACCACGTTAATTGTGTTCGTTGTAAAAGCTAACTACTGAAACCTAATACCCTAGTGGCGAATAGGTTCAGAGGTAGGTAGCTTGTAGCACATAATATGGTGTTCATTAATGCTAGTCAGAAGTCGGGAAACCGAGCCATAATGCATTTGATTAAGGTATACATTTTTCAAGTGTGTGTGTTACAAGCTACTTATAGTAGTAGCAGTGGGTAGTACCTTAGGGGAAGAAACTGTGAAGGTAGGTAGCTTGTAGCACATAGGAAACATAAAGCCATTGGTCGTGGTGTGAGAGAGTAATCTCGAACTTAATTGATTGATTTGGGTATAGACTAGATGACCTTAACAGAGCGATAGCCCCAAACTGTGTGTTACAAGCTATTTATGAAGGATGAGCGAGGGGAAATTTGGACTTACTAAACCTTGCCCGGTACTTAAGTGTATTTGGTGCATCCAAGTCCCATATGATAGCAAAAAAAAGTTTATTAATAACTTGCATTTATTTGCAAGATATGATATACTGGTTATAACAGGTTGGGGAAGCTTCCACAATGAGCGATGAGGTACAAATGGACGCTCGGCTTCAACACCTTTACACAATTGAATAGGTAGAACTAAACTATCGGCAGACGGTAGAAGGTGGGCAGTTTGAATCTGCAGCTGACTACATAAACGATGCCAAACAAATAGGGAGAGTTACCCGGGAAATATGGTCGGTACCCACCTGCAAGTGGGACGCATGCCGAGCCGAGGGAGGAGACTGACTGCATTGCTGTAGTGAAAAATCAGTCGGACCGGGCTAGTGAGACCAATAGGACTTGACAGTAAAGTGAGAGTCATCCTTACCCTTGTGAAGGGGTAGCAGGTTTTAGACCTGTACGTGAGAGCGTGGGTAGTCAAGTATCTGATGGACAGATTGAGCTACGAGTTCCCGAAATGAGAGTTTGTTTGTTAAAAAGCATTGACGCATTTGTTTGTCAAGACCAAAGTCGCAGCATAACCAACTGTGAAGCGAGGTCAACGATAGTTTAGTTGTACCTAAGGTGGGTACAAGAAAGGAAGACAATGACTATGAAAGACTACTTTGACAGAGCACCAAGGAATGTACAAGCATACCTTGATGACTCTAGATTCAGAAATGCTGATGGAAGCTTTTCCGTTGGTAAATCGTCTTATAGGGCTATTAGATTAATTGGTAAGTTCATCGTGAACCAAGTACCTTTTAATTCTAGAGATGCGTTTGTTAAGCAATACGTTGCTAAGAACCCATCTAAATTCTGGGACTTATACAGTAAGTCCAAGAAATCCGACTACTGGTACAGGTAATTTGTACCCCAACGTTTTAGTTTAGCATTCTATGCTAGCCTTTCGTTGGGCGTTGGGGAAAGAGTGCTCTAGCTGGGAAACCGGCTGGAGTATCTCTGAAGTCCTAATGGTACTCCGGAGTATATGTAAAGTCCTAATGAGCAAATCAACAACCATCGAACATATGTTCGACTGGAGCAAAATCTAAAGTAAAAGTCTAGATTATTTTCTTGGTAAAAATTACCAAAATATTTTTTTTAAATTATTTTTAAAACCCAATGTTTATAGGCTTTTGAAATTTGACAGAAAAAACAATCAATGATATTATATATATATACGGTTGAGAACTTGAGAAAGTTAACAGTCCCCCCTTCTGTTGAAGGTAGTAGGGACGAAGAAAACCTATAAGTGTAGTACGACTGCCCTATGGTAAAAGAGATACTTGCTTATAGATGGCGACGGGGTTCGCAATTGTATACAAATCTAAAATAAGATTTGCATTAAATTGCAATGTATGATACAATGTATTTATACAACAAAACGAAAGGTTAAAAATGTTACATTGTCAAAGATGCGAAGACTTAATATTTGAGACAGATTTGTCTGTTGTCTATTACATAGACGACGAGGCTGTCTGTGGTGACTGCATGGAAAAGGCAGAAGCCCAAGCTCAAATGTCTATGGATGAAGGTCGCTAAAGAAATTCATCCATAGAATTTGCAGATACTAAGAATGTATGATATACTTAGTATATACTAACTAACAATGGCTGTAGAAGTTATTGAGAAACTGGCTCGTAAAGTGTCCATAGTCTCGAAAAGAAACTTCCTGCAACATACTCGACACACACAAAGACGCTTGTGGTTTATCCTAGGTGATAACCTCAGCGACACTGGGGGTCCCTGTCAGTCCCTGTTGTTCATAGTGAGCTTATCGGAAACTACCTGCACAGAGTAAGGGTTTAACGACCCAGTTGCAACTAAACAGTTTCAATATGACTTTTACAGCGATTGTTAGAAATATAAAAATAAGATTTGCAGTATTTCATAATGTATGATATACTGTATATATACGATAAAACGAAAGGACGAAAAATGTTAACAAGAACATTAAAAGTACAAAGCTCAATGCTCAACAGCATCGGGTTCAATACATTCAACAGAAAGCTAACTGCTGAATTTAATAACGGTGTGCAGTACACATACTACGGTGTAGAAAGAAGCGATTGGAAATTGCTTAAGTCTACCCACAAAGCCGACAAAAGCGTCGGTAAAGTATTCGACTTACTAATTAAAAAAGGTGGGTATGACTACGACAGACTAGGCGTCTTTAAATAGACGCTTAGCAAGGTTTGAATGGTGGCGAGGGTTTTGTTTGATTTTACCTCGCCATTACTTCCAAAAAAAAAATAAAAAAAATCTTAAAATAAACTTGCATAATAAAACAAGGTATGATATACTATATATATAAGCGATTGAGGAAAAGCCTCAAAAGCGAATCAAACGAAAGGCTCCCGATATGACCACTAACGGTTACATCGTAAGAGAATTCCAAGCCGGCACTGTGGAATGCACCTGTGGAACAGGTAATGTTCACAGGCATCCACACGGGCAAAGGGGTTACCCTTACACCACTAGCTTAGGCTAGGTGGAAAATTGAATAAGCTTCGGAGTTTTGAGGGACTTGGCAACAGAAAACCTCAACCCAAACCCAAAAGGGATGGGTGGAAATTTTTTCGGAGAAGTCCGGTCAGAAAAAAAATAAAAAATATTTGATTTAATCCTTGCATTAATTTGCAAGGTATGATATACTTATAATATAGCGACAGAAAGAGGGGTTTTAAACTTTCAACTGTGAAGCCTTAGTAGTATGCAGAGTGGAGCGATAACGAACGCATAACTTGTAATCCACTTAATAACTGCAGGAACGGGAATAGCACACGAAGGTTATGAAAACTTCTCTTCGCTATACTTTTAACGGAAGGGAAAAATGATTAATGAATATTGCAGTGATTATGTTATTAACAGTTTTGATTTAACTGGTGATGGTATTTTCAACGGCTTAGATTTGGCTTTGCTACCTCTATGGCTTGGCTTTATGTACATGCTTATTTTTGTACTACCTAAGCAGACAATTAAAAGGGACTGACGGGTTTAGCCCTCGGAGCAGATTAATTTCTGCCCTTGAGGATACTGGGGTTCAACTCCCCACAGTTCCACGCTATTAGTTAAATGAATAAGAGAGAAAACTAATAGAAAGTAGGTATAAATTGAATACTGATTTATCCGAATTACGCTTCAAAGAAGTGTACGAAACCGAACAAGGTTGCATAATGTCAGACTTTGACGAAGAAATTGCAGAATTTTTCGGTGAAGATAACTATTTTGACGGCTATTCCATAATCACTATGGAAGAATTAGCCGACCAAAATTACGCAGAATACGAAAGGTTGAAAGACCTTTTAGACGAAGATTAATTAAAAGGCTGGTCTTAGTACCAGCTTTTTTTTTGTAAAAAAATCCTCTATCTGACTTGCATTAATTTGCAATATATGATATACTTATATTATAAGACAATACGAAAGGTAAAAAATGACTACAAAAGAAAAATTGACTAACCAAGAAATTGTAGAGCAAATATCTGCATCTTTGGAAAATTCCATCGATGAGTTAATTGAGTCTAACAATTGGAAGGAATATTTGCACTTTGTTAAAGGCGAGAGAGCATACAGTTGGAATAACACTCAATTGATTTGGCTTGAGTCTTTACTACGTGGCTGGGATGCGATGCCATCTCATGTACGTGGTGCTAAGCAGTGGGAAAAAATCGGCAGAACAATTAAAGCTGGTGAAAAAGCAATGTGGATTTTGGCTCCAAGAATGGGTTTTGTTTGTATAGAAAAAACATGCCCACGATATGGTGGTAAAACTATTTGGAATAAATTCAGCAGAACAAATTTTTGTGGGGTTGATGCATCTCACAAAACAGCTAAGAAAATGATGGGCTTTATGTCAGTGCCAGTGTTTGGAATTAATCAGACTGAAGGCGATGACGTAGTCACTTCATTCTCAATGGTTAAAGACGAAGTAGCCAACGCAGACGACGGCACTTGGCTTAACTTTGTGATGCTAGCAGACAAATACGGCTTTAGAGTTTTAGTTGGTAACGCTCAAGGCAGTGACGGATTTTGCTCACACGCTGATAAAAAGATTGTGATTGACGAGAATGCAGACTTAGGTTATAGAGTCAAAACTCTCATCCACGAAGTGGCTCACATGATTTTGCATGCTGATATTAAAGACTATCACATTAACCGAGCAAGATACGAAACTGAAGCTGAAGGAGTGGCGTTCATTGTAGCTGAAGCCCTAGGCATTCACTCAGAACAAGACGCTTACAGTTTTGGTTACATTGCTAGCTGGGGTAAAGGCGATACTAAGAAATTAGTTAAAGAGTCTTTGACCAGAATACAAAAGACAGCTAACGAAATACTTGACGAAATTGAAACTGGGTTTGAAATATAACCCAGCTTCAAAAAAAACTTTATAAATGATTTGCATTATTTGTAAAGGTATGATATACTTATAGTATAAGGTTAAGGTTGTGAAGACAGACTGGGAAATAGCCCTCGCACAGAGGCTCTGAAGTACCCGACTTTCACAACCGAATGACCTTGTGAAAATAAAATCCTCCGGAGTATACAGAGGTTTCTAATGGTTCTCCGGAGCCAATCAAGAAAATTCCATTGGGTCTCCAGACCTAGACAGGCACCCCATATGTAGTGGTACTACATATAGTATTAAAAAAAAAATTTAAAATAATTTTATAACCCCAATGTTTATAGGCTTTCTCGATTTGACATAAATAATATTATATGATATAGTATATATATACAACAACGAAAGAGAGTAACGAAAATGACTAGAAAACATTACCAACTTATAGCAGATGCAGTAAGAGAAGCAGTTCTTACAACTGTAACTGAAGAAGATGCAGACAGAGAAGTAATACTTAGATTCTTAAACTCTAATTTATTACCTACTCTTATTAAAGAATTCATTAATGATAATGAAAACTTTGATGCAATGAAGTTCGTTGACGCTATCGGGTTAGTTAAAAGCTAACCCTATAGTATTTAAAAAAAAATAAATATTTTTTTCTAACCTCAATGTTTATAGGCTTTTTAAATTTGACATAAATCATAATATATGATATAGTATATACATGATGAAAACAGACACAATAAACGGATACAAGAAAACAGACCGAGGTAATTGGTATTTTACAACTACTAAGGGCTATGGACTTGGACCTAGAAGAGACTTTAGTCAATTATCAGCAGACATATTTGCAATGACACTAATTATTTGCAGTATGATTTACTGGGGCTAAAAAATAACGGGGGGGGTGAATACCCCCACCAGAAAAACGAAAGGTTAAAAATGTACGAATTAACAATACGAACCGTACCAGCAGTTATTGAAGATGCTTCAGAAGGTATTAGTAAAATGATATCTGGATGGACATTAAAAGAATGCGAAGGTGCTTGGTTAGGTATTAAAGAAGATTCAATTGAATTTTCTACAGTAACAAATACAGAAGCACAAGCAGAAGCAGTAAGAGACTATATTAATTTTATTGCATGGCAATTAGGTGAAGATTCTATAATGGCTAAGGTTACAGAATCTAACTGGATTTTTACCAACACAATAGAAGATTTTCAGAATCTAAAAAAGATTTAAAAAAATCTTCTATTTGATTTGCATTATTTGTAAAGATGTGATATACTTATAGTATAAGACAAACAAGGAGACACAATGAAAGTTAAAGAATTCAAGATGGTACTAGACGCAATGGACGAAGGCTGTGGTGAGTACTGTTCACTCTACTCATGCGAGGAAGCCGAAGGGTGGAACGAGCATTTCGAGAGTGCCGTCTCATTCGTGAGGGACATGGTGAGCTGGGGTTTATACAAATAACCCAGCCTACTTGTCAAATGCTCCGGAGTATCTCTGAGAGACTAATGGAGGTCCGGGTATATATAATGTTTAGTGACTGGAGCGTTCGAACATATGTTCTATACCATATATAGTGGTACAGCATATGGTATATTGAAGCAGTCATACCATATATAGTATATATAAAATCTATATAAATTTACTTAGATTATTTATATAAATTACTTAGATTTAAGATATTAGAAAATCAGATTTTCAAAATCAGATTTTCAAAATTCATATTTCATATTTCAGAATTCAGAAGCTGAAAAAAATCTCGAGTAAAATCTAAAGTAAATATATTTAGATTAGAACACGTTCCAATTAAATAAAAGTCTTAGCCACTTTTTGACGTCAAAAATAGGAAATTTCTTTGAATTTCTAAAGATTTTTTTTCAGACATATAGGGGGGGTATGGGGGTACCCGAAAAACCCTTATACCAATTGACTTTTTTGAACGTCTCATATTTCTATATATGAATTGAAATAAAAAAATAATTATGAAATACTCAACATATAACTGGCAAGTGGTAAATTTATAGTATGAAAGAAAATAAGAAATTTAGAGCCACTGAGACAATCTCAAGTTGTACTCTAGATTTTAGAAATGAGACAAAAACAATGAATAAAAATACAAATACACAAAGTAAATTAGGAAAAGAATATGCCGACAACTCAGCATTTGTCGGATACGTTAAACCAACTCAAATGGGTAAAACTCCACGAAGTTGGTTCGGCGTTCGACCTAATAACTCTGGTAAATTAACCTCTGAACACTTCAGAAATGGAGCATTCAGAAAAGAAGGTTATACAGCCACTTTAAAAAATGCTGGTAAACAAAATGCCGTCATAGTTTATACCCCCATCACAACTGATGGGGATGTAACCCAGAGAATCGAAAATGCTAAAAAGACAGCTAATTTAATGATGAAAGAAATGGAACTCGGCAACATTTAAAAATTGCACAATCTCCCCTAGCTTGTGAATTGCACAAGCTGGGGGTACTTGTGAAATCGCTAACCAAGCGATATAATAGGGTCCGGACTGCAGCTCGCATAAATCCTAATTTTTGAATCGTATAGTATATAGGGTAGGGGTACTAATTACTATATATCTGAAAAGTTATGGTAAAGTCTAAAGGCTAAAAATTTTTTTATTAATCTGCCCAGTTGTACTTGATTCGTCGCCACCCGTCTAGGTCAAACAATGGATTATATAGACCGAGTGCATGTATCTCCTCTTCGCTGAAGAATTGTAATGATGAGAAGTACTTTGTGAGTGTACCTATGTATACAAGTAAAGAAAACTCTTCCATTTCTGCTGGGTCTACTTGCTCTGCATAGTCTTTTAAGCGTTCATCATCACGCATAGTTGCTAGCTCTCTGAGCATATTTTTGAGCTCTTTTGCTCTTTTATAGAAGTCCATATGGCATTATATCACACATCACTACGTCATATTACATTTCAATTGAGTCAATAAAATAGATGCTAGAATATATATGTAATGAGTATTGAAAAGAAAAAAGAAAATAAGATGGGTCGACCAAGTAAGTTATCGGCTGAACTTATCATCAATGTACAAAACTGGCTTAGAATGGGCTATTTCGTTGAAGATGCAGCTAGGATGGCTGGCATCAGCAAGGGTACTCTGTACAGTTGGTTAACTAAAGGCAGAGATGATAGAGACGCAGGATTGCAGACTTTACATAGTGACTTTCTGAACTCTATGGAGAAAGCAAGAGCAGAAGCTGAAGGTATTTTCCTTAATAGCATTAAGACTGCAGCTAGTAGAGGACAATGGCAAGCTGCTGCTTGGTGGTTAGAGAGAAGCTTCGACAAATGGTCTAAACCTCAGAAGATTGAGATGGGTGGTTCTGAAGACGAACCTATTCAGATTGAGATTAAATACTCTGGGGATAAGTAAAAAATAGGGATATTTATCTTCCCACGCTCCCTAATGCTATTTCAGTGTAATGTCAAATGACAA
>Ga0209630_10004113_pt1 | contig 12922 bp, 20 predicted proteins | sample COG_01_FD_184745 | JGI IMG/M metagenome (GOLD analysis project Ga0209630, IMG submission 184745) | Pelagic Microbial community sample from North Sea - COGITO 998_met_01 (SPAdes) (version 2) | ecosystem: Environmental > Aquatic > Marine > Neritic zone/Coastal water | place: Helgoland, sampling... | reverse complement strand
CCCCCATTTAATAACGTGTAAATCATTTCTTACCCTATATTAGATGGCCACCCATACGATCAAGTTTGACGGTGCCGACATACAGTCTGAGGCGGTAACCACAACCCAGTTGACCATGAACACCGTACCCATTTCGGTCAAGTTCTCTCTCCAAAATGTCACCACCACTGGGAACACGACGACGGAGGTCGTCCAGTTCACCAACCCCACCACAGGGCTAGTGACCACCTCCAACGTGATTGTGGGGGGAGGGTTGGAGGTTGGGGGTGAATTAGATGCGACTGCGATAGGAAATAATTTGATAGATATTATCTATCCAGTAGGGTCAATTTACTTCACCGCAAGTGCGGTTTCACCAAGCACCTCTATAGGTGGGAGTTGGGTTCGCTACGCACAAGGCAAATGTTTATTTGGTGTTGATGACGCCGATACAGACTTCGCTTTGGAGACTACTGGTGGTGAAAAGGAACACACCCTCACCGTAGCTGAAATGCCTTCACATACACACACTTTGGATGATAATTACAGACAACTTACACAAAATGGGGCAATTTATCATAATGATTTCAACAAAGTATATACAGCAACCACCCCTGGTTCAGCTGTGGATACAACGAGTGCTACTGGTGGCGACCAACCACACGAGAACCTTCCCCCATACATAGCAATCTACATATGGAAAAGAACAGCTTAAAATCTAATGTCTTTCGTGAAGCGACTGACCCTCAAAACAAACTTTACAAACTGCCCAGAGTTTCTAAAGTCTATCATCTCTTTTGAGTAAAAATATATTTGTATCAATCCGTGTTAAATACTTGATCCAAACTTTTATACATATGTTCCCACGAATACCTTTCTCGTAGGTAAGCACGAGCGTCTGGAACATCACCCGGGTGATTGAAGCAGTATTGGAGATGATCCGCAAAATCTCTGTAATCACATAGGGCAGTCTCTCCATCATGAGGTTCAGACTGACCGATGCGAATCCACAACTTGGGCTTCACGAAATGGGCATAGGGACCCATAGTCTCCTTGAGGGCTGGGATACCCGTGACAACTTGTGGGCGGTTAAGGTACATATGTTCCATGGGGGTCAGACCGAAGCCTTCACCTCGTGTTGTGCTTATACCAACATCACCTGCATTGTACAGCTCATTGACTTCGCCATCTGTGAGGTGTTGAGGCTTAGTATTCACGAAGATGTGGTGATTCACAACACGGTCGACATCCATACCCCTACGCAAACACTCGGACCTGGCCGTCATTCCGATATCAACACCGTCTGAGTGGAACGGTACGCCACCACAAAAGAGTTTGATAGACGGGTTCATCTTTTCACGCTCCAAGAGTTCGAGGAATGCTTTGATAGTGGTTTCCCACATCTTACGCCCCGAGTTACGGTTCATATTCACCACTAGGAAATCATCGGGTTTGAAGCCAGTCTTAACCTTTGCCTCCTCCTTGGGAATATCAACGAAACGATCAAAATCAACACCATGTACCATCGTACTCACCCTCGAGGGATCGAACTTTAGATCACTGACCAGGTGGTCTCTCCAGCAATCTAGGAATGTCCAGATGTGGTCAAAATTGTGTTCCTTCAGGAACTCGAAGGTGTCGATGTTTTGCCAGGGATATACAAGGTCCAGGTACAGGTACTTCTTTGGAGGCATGTGCTCAGTGGGGATGAGGTGTATGATACTCTTTACGACATTCATATCGTTGTAATGGAACAGGACATCCGGTTTTTCCTTGATGAGAGTCGGAACAATACCTTTGTCACCAAAACCACCGGGTGATTTAGGATCAAGTTCCAACGCATCATAAAATTTGATTTTAGGGTCTATAAACCTATCCCTAATCTCCTGACCCTTAAAGTTTTGGAAAGCGTAATAGACTACTTCAACACCTGGAAGGGATGCGAGGTAGTTTGTGAGTTTGTTGGCGACACGGGCATACCCAGTCCCCTGATTACAGTGGGTGCACATGAAAAATATTTTCATTTGATTTAAATACGTACATCAGCCTTAAGTAGCGTATCTAAAAGAGCACCCCATCAGAACTAACAGCCATTGGGCTGAGGTTACGACCAGTATCTACGAGCTCGATCTGGGGTTCGGTGAAACCGGGCTTAGCGTCTGGCGCCTCGACCATTGGGAGTGGGGGTTCGACGACAACCTTCTTACCCTTCTTCCCACACCCACAGCCTTTCTTGGTGGTGGTACCCTCTTTCTTGATGTTCATCATGCCCCATACGACGAGGATGAAGACGAGTGTGTGCACGAGGAGACCCATCGTAGAGGGGCACCCCGTGGGGGTGGCGATCCTGGGTCCCAGAACTCGCCTGACGAGACGGAAGGTCTCGGGATTCGCAACGATGAAGAAGGTGAGACCGGAAATAACCGAAATCATAAACTTCTCCTGTTGCTTTTCGCCATTACAGCCACATCCACAATCTTTAAAGAAACCCATAATACTTTTAGAATATGTCAACAAAAAAAACTTACTTAAAGTCAAGGTTCCTACTATAGATATAACCAACCAACAATGTCGCTCACTATCCAACGCTCTTCCGATTTCTCTCCCGCCGCTGTGCAATTTTCGAAACTTCGTAAAAACAAGAATGGCGGTAAAGCCGTCTATCTCAACACTGGCGACAACAAGAAGCTCTACGTTCAGTTCCCTTTCATGCGTTCTCCGTATGGACTGAGTAACTTTACTGATGAGGGTACTGGGCGCACGTCTTACTCTCTCGATCTATCCTTCGATCCCGAAAACGCCGAGGCGATGGAGCTCCATAACAAACTCAAGGAGCTTGATGATATCATCGTCAATACTGTTGCCGCCAACTCTAAGGAGTGGCTTGGTAAGGAGTTTAACGTCGCTGTCCTCAAGGAGGCACTCTACAAGCCCATGGTTCGCCCCGGTAAGGAGCAGTATCCATCTACCATCAAGCTCAAGATTCTTACAAAGGCGGATGGGACTTTTGTTCCGGAGGCCTACACGATGAAGAAGGAACCAGTGGCTCTCGACACCGTCGAGAAGGGTCAGAAGTGCGTCGCCATCGTCGATTTCAACCAGATCTGGTTCATCGATAACAAGTTTGGTGTGACTATCCGCCTTCAGCAGACCCTCCTCGAGCAGTCTGCTAAGCTTCCCTCCTTCGCCTTCCAAGGAATCGAGCTCCCCGAAGAGGATGTCGATGTCGATGTTGAGGAAGATCTCGATGAGGATGTTGATGTCTAAGTCCCAAAAATCAAAAAAATCCAACCCTTCTTGGTAAGTTGAAAAAAACTTCTTACCAATAAGTAAGTATGTCCAACATAGAGAAGAATCTCAAGAAGATTCTTAGAGGGAAAAAGGGATGTTCACCCCAACAGTATTTACCTTCAACCAAGAAAGTTGGATCTGGAGATTTTGGAATTGTATTCAAGGGGAATGTGAATGGAAAAAATAAAAGATATGTAGCCTACAAAGAAGTTCAGTTACCTGGAAACAAGATAACCCTAGCTAAGCTTCAACAATTTTTAAAACAAAATCCGGCTCGAATGGAATATACCATCGCGAAAAAGTTGAAGGGTTTCGGTGTTCCAGATACCTACCTATACAAGATATGTGACAAAAAACACATCATCTACATGGAATACATTGATGGGATGGAATTAAAAGATTGGTGGATGACCAAACCATCTTTGGAACAGGTTAAGTCTGTGATTGTTCAGGTTATTTACAATCTCTACAGAATTCATAAAAAATACCCAAAATTCCGACATCACGATCTTCACATGAGTAACATTTTGATTAAGAAGGTTCCCGAAAAGAAAATTCGAGTTGAATTGAGTAATAAAATATACACGATTCCCAATGGTGGCGTCGAAGCTGTGATGATTGATTTTGGATTTTCACTATTCCCCCGTATAAAAAATCCTCTTATTAATAGTGACAAGTACAAAAATATTGGGATTTCGAGAACTTCCCACAAACTCTACGATGTACATTTTTTCTTAAATAGTCTATTTGGACTGACCCAAAATACACAAATTCTTAAACAAAACATTGTCAAACTCCAAAAGTTCGTCGCGTCAATGGAAAATAGAGCGAACCGCAACAAGTACAAAAATATATTGATGAAAACACAAAACACTCTCAGAAAGACACCCCCCGATACCTTGGAGATACAGACTTTTATTCAATCCCTCCTACCCAAAGAATATTTAACCGATAGCGATCAATTTGTTAAGGAATATAGATTACGTGGTAGCAAGAACGCCAGTCACACCCTTTTCGTTCCAGGGTTTGAAAAGATTTTATCTAAACCCTTCTTAACGGGGGAAAAGAGGGTATTACCTATACCAAAGCCACGAACATTTGCGCGACCCCAGATTGTTCCGAAAAAGAAAGCCAGTACACCAATCAATAAGGAGGCTGCATATGCGAAGGCGGTAGCTATTATGAGAAAACAACGAGAAGTTCGTTCTCCCAAGCCAATCCCCCGCAGACGGAGATGATTAAAGTACGATCTTGAATGTGCGCTTAGTGCCCTCATCGACTTCGGAGAGTATCTTAAACTTTGGGGTCTTGGTGAGCTTCACCCCATCCTTAGTGACGAATGATTTCATCCGTTCAACTTCACCACGGGGCATTTTCCTGGTGTATTTGAGCGTGACATTTTTGTTTCTCATAGAAAGTACAGTTGATGACATTTTAATATTTACCTATACTAAAATATGTTTGCTCTCATCATCCTCGCGATCGTTGATGTTATCATTCTCATGCGAACTGGTCAGGCGCCGGTAGAGGACGGTAAGAAGTGGACTGTTTTCGGGACCATGGGTTGCGGTTGGACTCGGAAGCAGTTAGACTACATGAAGAAAAATGGGAAACCCCACACCTTTGTCGATTGCGATAAGGAAGACTGTAAGGGGATGAATGGCTACCCCACCCTGGTGAGCCCTGATGGTGAAAAGACCGTTGGGTACAATGAAGTTTAAATTCCACGGACTACGGCCAGACCGAGGGAGAGGGTGAAGGCATCAAGCATGGTGTTGATGGGCTTGAGCACGGTGATATGCTTCACGAGGGAACGGTTCCACACGAGGCGAAGGAGGAAGGTGCTAATCAACACGACGAGTACGAACATGAGAAACTCGGTGAGCGCATCGGATCTGGTTTCAGCTTTGGTAACTTCCTGAATCATTTATTAGATGTGGATATTTTTTTCTGTGGCAATTACAAATGAAGGGACCACCCCTCAGTGGTTCTGAAAGTAAATTTACAAATAGAAGGTGGGGGACCAAGACTGGTATTGGAAATAATAACTGTTACGCCTATGCCGTGGGTGACTACGAGGCGTACAGGTGGCAAAAGTCCATTCCCGGGGATCGTTCTGGACTTTCTAATGGCACCCACAACTACACCCACTGCACGGGTCTCCCCAATCGCGTCATATCAGACAACCCGAAAAAGGTTTACAAAATTGGACCGAACGAAAAGTGTAAAAAGGGGTACTACAAGGTGATGATGTTTGTGTCTCCTGGGAGGCCCACCAATTACATCCGTCAAGGTGACTTCCATTTTTACAAGCAGCATGGTGTCGTAGAATACAAAGTGAAGCCGGGCGATACTATCGGGTCTGTGGCAAAATTCTTTAACATTCCTGAATCACGGATAAAGCGGGCTGGTACATTCAGGGTTGGTAAGCGAATTGTCTTTAGGACTAACGTATTCAGTCACAAGCGTGGGTGGGCAACTGGACCACTTCTGGCTGATGCGAAGGGAAAGGTCATCAAAGATCCTCGAAAAGCTTCCCGAAACTATCCAGGTCTAAACTATGAAAGGTATTGTAGCTCATTCTGTGTCAAAAATAGAGGAATCAAAGTCGGCAAGACTCACCCCAAGGTCGGTAAGAATACTCTCTAAATCTAACATATCATGAACATCAAAGTTTAAATCAAATAGATCCATTACACTGAAAATAGATTCATCATTCAATGACACAGAGTTTGAAGCTGCTGTGTAATTGTTCTGAATCGAAACGACAATCTTAAACTGGGAAGCATCGAATACCTTTCTACACGTGGGGCACGTGTTCTTACCTCTTTTTGTCCATTCCTGTAGACAGTGGGAATGAAACACATGTCCGCAACGAATCGGCGGATTACTCCTCGTCGCCTTGACTTCATTGAGACATATGGAACATGTCGACATTCTATAGGAAGGTTCTAAAGTTTTTTTCGTGATTTCTCTCAGTAAATACCCGAAACTTTGAGAAGGGGTTTGTCACAGGTTATACAGTTTCCCTTACCCTGCTCCTCCTGTACCTTGGACATGAGTTCCGGACCCTGCTTTTGGAGAAGCTGGCGATACGAGTAGTTGTCCTCGAAAGAGATACCATTTTGTTTCATCACATAATTATTAAAAAGTTGCGCAGATGTATTCACGGTGAAGCATCGACCATCGGCCATACCAAGTCGCTGAGACATATTGTTACTATCTAATTAGAAATTAATTTGTCTATTGGTAATTGTTTTCATCCAAGATTCAAATCCCTTCTCTCTGAGTTTCTCGACGAATGGATCACACCTGTATCCCAAATAAATGTCAAAGACGTCGGTCTCCTCTGTGCGTGAGACCCGAATCTCGGGATTCTCATTGATGTGCTGGTTGATGATGTTGTAGGCGAAAGCAATCTCCTTCAGGGTCTCTGCACCGGTGATGATGATCTTCCCAGTACTGAAGATACTGCACGTGATCTCTTTCATCTCGTGGGCTGGTTTGAATTTGATCTTAACCGCCGAATACCTATCTGGTTCAAATGATACTTTGAAGATATCATTGTATCGCTCGAACCAATCTGCAACCTTTAACAGATTAATGTTGTAGTTGAGACTGAAGTTGGAATTGATCATGACCACCCGAAAAGAGTTTTCGGGAAGATTGATTTCCAATCCTAGAAAAGTCTTGAAAATTTGAACCAATTGGGTGATGATACGTTTGCAGTCGAAGAGGTCACAGCACCCGGCTACCTGGATGCTCCCATTTGGGAACACCTTGACAGACTTAGTACTGTAGGTATCATGGTAGGTGAGAGTCACCTGGTTGTAGAAGGTTGTGGGTTTGAGCTTCCATTCGAAACCATCGATCGTGGTTCCCTTGCGTCGCATCTTGTACGACCCAACTTCTTCAAACTTGCTGCGAAGACGCTTTATGTCAATTTCCTTCTCAAATCTTGAAACCATCGTGATTGTCGTAATCTTCACCCAAGAGGGTCTGGTCTCGTCGGGTAGAGCCTTTCGCATCTCATCGAGGGTGAGGAGATACGAAAAACTATTATTTGCAATAGATGAATACATTTTTGAACATACTTTTTTACAAGTACTTCATCCACTTAGGTTTAATAAATTTCATATATAATTTCGATTGGGTCCGCTTCTTCAGAATCACCACGATTTTCAGTTTCATTGACTTTCTCTACACCATTTTCTTGGATTATAAATCCTGGTGCGTGTTTAGATTTCAAAAAAGTGACAACAATTTCACTCACTTTAGTCGGAGAGGTTACGGTGAAAAGTGTCTCACCCTTAACTGGACCACCTTCTTTGTTCCATGAACTATATGTGAGAGCGTTGGTATCACCTATGCCCAATCCTTCGGGGATCCCCAAATCTTCACATGAAGAGCCAGTTGTGTGAAAACACTTTTCCCCATTTGGATCGGTGACAAATTGTATTTGATCCTCACTGGCAATTACTCCATCAAGTTTAATTTCGTTAATCGTAGCCGAAATAGTTTCGTCACTACTTGGGACATTTACGATGAAGTCGTAGATGAATACTTCCTCTTCCTCTTCCTTTGGGACTACACATGAGTTACCATCATCCACGTAACCCCCTTTACATTTAATGAACACACATTTTCCCTTGTCATCAATCTCGTATTCGGCATTTGGGTCTTTACCTTTACACTCATCACCCTCTACTGGCCTGGTAAATACCCAAACAGCTCCACCAAGTGCCAAAAAAACACATGACATTATCAATAGTACGATAAGGAGCACAACTTCGTCCATATATAGTACTTAGAGAGAAAAATTTAAATAAAGGTAATGACCTCCTTTATCAAGTCTGCGAAATCTATACACGACGTGGAGTCAGATCTCGCTTATGTTGAAATTACATATGAACGATACAAGAAGGGGAAGGGTTACGCAACATATACCGACTATATTAACACCGAACCCCTGGCGGATTGGGTGTATCTGGAATCTTCCAAGCAATCGATTCCCTATGAAAAGTTTCTAGATACGATGGTCAAGAAGACGTTAGAGGTGAGGCAGCGCATGGCTGAACTTACTTTCGACAATGTCCTCGCGTATGAACAAACCGAAAGAACGTGGGTTCGCATTGCCCACGCTATGAAGATTCTGGATCCAACGTTCCAACCACCCCGTGTAAATATGGAGAGTGCTTGGCAGATGGAATGTGTTAGAATGATGTGTAAGTATTACATACCCCACGCTATTCAGAGTTGTACGAAGAGGTCCCGACTTGAATATTTCTTCAACGTCTTACGTATAATAGAACTAGAGTGAGAATGAGAATCACCAAAAAAATCCAAAAATAGGGAATACTCTTGTTTGAAACGCTGACAACAACCGATTGTTGCTCACTTTTCGTGTTCGTAAAACCACAATCAATATTGCGGTGAGGGCGTACCTTCTTTCTCATGACACGGGGCTCTGTCTGATCTTCACAAAGACCAGTGCTACAGAAGACACTCTTCTCTACAAGCCCCAAATCGTTGACTTTCTTGACTTCGACAAAATCCTCAAAATTACCCGTCTGTCGCACACCCCCTGGAAGGGAGAAATCGTGTGTGACAAATGGATTTACGTCATTGATGGTATCGTCATCGCTGAGCATAAACTTGCTCATCACTGTTATTACTACTTCAGATTATATTTTTTAGTGTGCATTTTAGACCGATGTTCTTCCCACATCTTATCTAGGTCTATATTCAACATGTGTGCCAGTTGGAAGAGGTAACTGAATACATCACCCATCTCCATCATGACATCAGTACCCCGGTCCTTCTTGAGGTTCATCTTCTTGTATGTATTTTTGTGCTGACGAATGGCTGAAGCGAGCTCACCAAATTCTTCCGTCAAGAGGAGCCACACTGTATCTATACCCGCTCGATCCCACCCCTTTGATTTACATACTTTCTCAGTTTCATTTTTGTAATAGTTTAGATTCATAACTTACTACTTACTGGGTTGTAATCTTTAATTGATTCCAATTTTATCATTGAAGTCCATTTTTTTGCCAACCGTGCTTGTATTCATGGGTTGGTCCAGGGGGACACTTATGGTGTCAATGTCACGATTATAAGCGATAAATTGGGAAACACCAGTTTGAATTTGGGACATTGCGGTGGTGATCACACGGGTATTAATCTTCTTGACCTGCTCCTTGACATCCTCGTAGTGATCACCAGAGTTGTTGATGAAGACGGCGCGCATGATACCGTACAAGTCGTCGGGATTCTGGTAGTCGATGGCGATACCAGTCTTATTCTTGAACGCCTGTCGGATGCCACGCTGAATCAGATTTTTGTTGAAATCGGAAAAGAATAGGGTGTTCAGTGGAGTCTCACACTGCTGAAGGGAATCGAGGTGGAGGTTATCACACATATAGTGTACTCGCCGAAAAAAATTATATGTAGATAGTAAATGGTGAACTTCGCTGACTTTGATGAAATCTACGCCAACAAGCCACCAACTTCCGAACAAATTCCATGCAGTCCCCCAGCCTGCTTCGTTGGATCCTACCCCCCTGTGAGCAAGGCGGGTGAGGAGGGTCCTTTCTTTGTGAATACATACCTGCTCCAATCCGACCGTAAGTTTGAAACGTTCGGGACCGTTGCGGTGAGGAGTAAAGACCTCGAGTGTAAGAAATAAGTTAAAAATAAAAGTAGAATGAAATATATATGAGGGTCATTAAACGCTCAGGTCGTATTGAGGAAATGAAATTTGATAACGTCACCAATAGGATCAAGAACTTAACGTATGGACTCTCGGAAAATTGTGATTCCTCCAAGGTTGCACAGCAGGTGTTCTCTTCGATGTATGATAACATCACCGCGCAGGAAATTGACATACTTTCCGCTGAAATTTGTGTTGGTATGATCACCGCCGACCCTGACTATGAAATTCTAGCCACCCGTATTATCGCCAGTAACATTCACAAGGTGTGCCCCAATAATGTTCATCTCGCCATGAAGAAACTCCATAAAGCGGGTGTCGTTACCGATGAGGTTGTGGAGGTTGCTCAACAGCTCAAGGGGGCAATTGACACTGACCGCGATTTCGACTTTGGATACTTCGGTCTGAAGACCCTCGAGAAGAGTTACCTCCAACGCGTCGATGGGAAGTTGATCGAGACACCACAGTATATGTTCATGAGGGTTTCCATCGGTATTCATGGGAGAGATATCCCATCTGTTCTCGACACCTACGACAAGATGTCCCAAGGACTCTTCATTCACGCTACCCCCACACTCTTCAACTCTGGGACCCCCCGCCCACAAATGTCGAGTTGCTTCCTCATCGCAAATAAGGGAGATAGCATCGATGGAATTTACGGGACCCTCACAGAATGTGCCCAAATCTCCAAATGGGCTGGGGGTATCGGGATGCATATCCACGATATTCGGGGGAACAAGTCGAAGATTCGTGGCACCAACGGACAATCGGATGGTATCATCCCAATGCTCAGGGTTTTCAACGCAACCGCGCGCTACGTGAATCAAGCCGGACGTCGGAAAGGGTCGATCGCAGTCTATATTGAACCGTGGCACGCCGACATCATGGAATTCCTCGAACTCCGTCTCAACCAAGGTGACGAGGAGGCGAGGTGCCGCGACCTCTTCTCAGCCCTCTGGATCCCCGACCTCTTCATGAAGAGGGTCGAGGAGGGGGGAAACTGGTCCCTCTTCTGCCCAGACACGGCTAAGGGTCTCTCTGACTGCTACGGTCAGGAGTTTGAAGAGTTGTACCTAAAGTATGAGGAGGAGGGTCTCGCCAATACGACCCTCCCCGCTGCTGAAGTGTGGAAGGCCATTCTCAAGTCCCAAACGGAGACTGGCACCCCCTATATGCTCTACAAGGATGCGTGCAACTCTAAGTCGAACCAGAAGAATTTGGGTGTCATCAAGAGCTCCAATCTATGTACTGAAATTATAGAGCACACAGACAAAGATGAAACGGCTGTGTGTAACCTGGCCTCTATCGCCCTCCCCAAGTATGTCAATAGGGAGACCAAGACCTTCGACTACGACAAACTCCATGAGGTCACGAAGACTGTCACAAAGAACCTGAATCGGGTCATCGACCGTAATTTCTACCCCGTGGAGACTGCCAGACGTTCCAACATGAGACATCGTCCCATCGGTTTGGGTGTCCAGGGTCTCGCGGATGTTTTCATCCTCTGTGGTCTCCCCTTCGATTGCGAAGAATCTCGTCTCATGAATGCACACATCTTCGAAACTATGTACCATGCCGCTCTCGAGGCATCCTCGGAGCTGGCGGAGGTTGATGGATCCTACGAGACCTTCGAGGGATCCCCCACGTCCCAAGGTCTTCTCCAACCAGACATGTGGGAGGGCGACACCAAGTTCAGTGGGCGCTACGACTGGGATGCTATGAGGGAGCGCGTGAAGACTAAGGGACTGAGGAACAGTCTTCTCATGGCACCGATGCCCACCGCCTCCACGGCTCAAATATTGGGCAACAATGAATGCTTTGAGCCCTACACGACCAACATCTATCTGCGGCGTACCCTAGCTGGGGAGTTTGTGGTGGTCAATAAACACCTCGTTGATGATCTCAAGAGGGTTGGTCTCTGGTCCAAGGAGATGAAGGACCTCATGATCAAGGCGGGTGGATCCGTTCAAAACATTGTCGATATCCCTGAGGACATCAAGAAACTCTACAAGACTGTGTGGGAAATCAGTCAAAAGTGTATCATCGATATGGCGACTGACCGTGGTCGTTTCATCGACCAATCACAATCCATGAACCTCTTCATGGAGAGTCCAACCATGTCTAAACTTTCCTCGATGCACATGTACGCATGGAAGGCTGGTCTAAAGACGGGGATGTATTATCTCCGATCCAAGGCGAAGGCTCGACCAATCCAATTCAGTCTAGAGCCGGATTGTGTGGCGTGTTCAGCTTAAAGTTTTGAAACGTGTGAGATGTAGAAAGACATGGACAAGGCTATCGAAAATCTTCAAATCAATGAATATAATAATCGTAAAATTGTCATCTCTACCAAACAGGGAACCCCCCTTCGGGTACAACTTCCCCGTATGTATATGCCCTTCGGTGTTTCGGGTTTCACCCCTGAGGTTGGAGCCACCAAGTACAACATTGACTTTGCCGTGAAGGGATACGACGAGGAAGGGAGCTATATAAAAAATTTTTACGACTCGTTGAGAGAACTCGAGGATAAAATCATCGGTGCTGTGGTGGAACAAAGTGAGGTCATCTTTGGAAAACCCATGTCCAAGGAGGAGTTGTCCCCCATGTTCAATTCAAACATCAAGGAATCCCCGGGTCGCGAACCAAAGTTTCGCATCAAAGTCGATACGAACGTGGAAGATCAGATCAAGGCGTCTGTTTTTGACGCAGACAAAAACCCAAAAAAAGATGAAGTAACTAACGGACTCTATGCAAGAAATTCGGGACATGCCATAGTTGAACTCAACAGTGTGTATTTCTTGAACAAAATGTTCGGTTGTACTTGGAAACTTCATCAGCTCGTTGTATATGAGCCACAAAATCTCAAGGGATTTCAATTTATTATTTAGATTTATTCAACAGTAAAATACTATAAATAGCCTGAGCCTCCTTAAGAAGCTT
>Ga0209630_10004112_pt1 | contig 12923 bp, 8 predicted proteins | sample COG_01_FD_184745 | JGI IMG/M metagenome (GOLD analysis project Ga0209630, IMG submission 184745) | Pelagic Microbial community sample from North Sea - COGITO 998_met_01 (SPAdes) (version 2) | ecosystem: Environmental > Aquatic > Marine > Neritic zone/Coastal water | place: Helgoland, sampling... | reverse complement strand
CCATAGAAATATAATGAGTGATTTTCAATTTCAACATCAAAAACTTCTTCAATTGTTTTCTTTATAGTCTCAATTCTTGGATCACAGAATTCGATAACTTCACCTGTATCACTTATAATTAAATGATCGTGTTGTTTATCAAAAAAACATTTTTCATAGTGAGCTTGATTGTTTCCAAATTGGTGTCTTCGAACTAAAGAAGAGTCTAGTAATAATTCAATGGTATTGTAAAGTGTAGCTCTTGACACCCTATATTTTTTATTCTTCATTTTAATATATAGCGACTCTATATCAAAATGTATATCACTGTTATATATCTCCTGTAAAATAGCATATCTTTCAGGCGTTTTTCTATGACCATTGTCCTCTAAAAAATTTGTAAATGCGTTTTTTACAATCTCTTGATTCTTTGAATGTGTCTTTGAACTCATATTGCTAATTTATAAAAATTATATTCTTTTAACCTTCTCTACACCATTAAGTTTTTTTATTTTTTCCATAACTTTCATAGCATAATTATTACTCTTTACTAACATTGTAATACTTCCACTAAAAACACCGCTATTTGTTTGAAAATTTAGCTTTTTCATATTTACATTCATGTTATCTGAAATAACCTTTGTAATATTATTAGCTAGTCCAAATGTATCTATACCACTTATGTTAATAATTACGGTAAAATCTTGTTGTGAAGAGTCTATCCATTTTGCATTTATTATTCTGTATGCATAATTTGACTGTAAGCTTAATGCATTAGGACAATTAAATTTGTGAACTTTAATTCCGTCATTAATTGTTAAAAATCCAAATACTCCATCACCTTGAATTGGATTACAGCATTGTGATAGCTTGTATTCAAGCTTTTCCTCGTCACTTCCAAAAACGAGCATATCATACTTCTGAGTAATTTCTTGCTTATTTAAATCAAATTCCTTGGGTTTTCTTTTTATCCTATTTTTCAAGAAACTCATTAATACATTACTCCTAGAGCTAGCATATTTTTTTAGCATTGGATTATCTATTGTATTAATACCAACACGATAAAATAAATCTAAACTAGTTTTTAATTTAAAAAACCTAACAAGTTCATTTATTGAACTATCGTTCAGACTAATTTTAAGTTGTTTAAGTTTTCTTCTTAGAATTTCTTTTCCTTCTTCAGCTAATTTTTTCTTTTCCTCGTTTAGAGACGATTTTATTTTGTTTTTTGCTCTTGCGGTGTTAGCATAATCAAGCCAGTTTGCATTCGGTTTAGTTTTTTCAGACGTTAAAATCTCTACTCTGTCTCCACTTTGTAATTTATAATTTAATGGAACCAATTTTCCATTTACTTTAACACCTCTAGTTTTAAGGCCAATTTCTGTATGAATGCTAAAAGCAAAGTCTAATGATGTTGCATTTTTAGGTAATGATTTCAACTCACCAGTTGGTGTAAATACAAATATTTCTTCTGAATATAAATTAAGTTTAAATTCCTCTACAAAATCTACAGCATTGTTATTATTATTAATTAAAGTGTCTTGAATTTTATTTAACCAAAGGTCTAAACTACCCTCATTATCTCCTTCTTGTTTATACTTGTAATGTGCAGCATATCCTTTTTCTGCAATTTCATTCATCCTTTCACTTCTTATTTGAACTTCAACCCATCTATTCTTAGGGCCAACAACAGTTATGTGAAGAGCCTCATAACCTGTCGATCTTGGTGATGAAATCCAATCTCTTAGTCTTATTGGATTAGGAGTAAAAAAATCAGTTACAATTGAGTAAATTTTCCAAGCTAAAAATTTTTCATTTTTTAAACTTGACTTATAAATAATCCTTACCGCAAACCTATCATATACTTCATCAAATGAAACTCCCTTTTTTATCATTTTATTTCTAATAGAATAAATTGATTTTGGTCTTCCTTTAATTTGGTATTTTAATTTTTCAGAATTTAATTTTCCACTTAAGGTTTTATTAATTTCTTCTATGTAATGATCTTGTTCTTCTTTACTTTCAATTAATCTGCTAGAGATATCGTTATAAACATCTGGTTCTAGATATTTTAATCCTAAATCTTCTAATTCACTTTTTATATTATATAACCCTATTCTGTGCGCTAGTGGAGCATAAATATAAAGTGTTTCAGAAGCAATCTTAATTTGTTTATCTGGTTTCATAGAATACATAGTTTGCATATTATGTAACCTATCTGCAATTTTAATTATAATAACTCTAATGTCATCATTTAGAGTTAATACCATCTTTTTAAAATTTTCAGCTTGTAATGAAACATCAGAACTTTTACTAAGTTTGGATATTTTAGTCAGTCCATGAACAATTTTAGCAACCACCTTGCCAAACATTTGCTCTATGTCATTTATGGTATAATTTTCATTATCTTCAACCACGTCATGAATTAATGCAGCAGCAATTGATGTCGCATCAAGTCCAATTTCAGATGAGACTATCTTGGCAACAGCAATGGGATGAAAGACATATGCTTCTCCAGATCTTCTTCGTTGACCATTATGAGCTTCAACAGCAAGATCAAAAGCTTTTCTAATGAGTTTTTTATCTGCAGCTGAAAGAGTTTGATAACTAATTTTAAGAAGCTCTTTATATTCTTTGGCTATTGCATTATTTTCTATTTCTACTTCAGATAGTGACATATGTATTAAAAATACCACAAACAATTCTATTAGACAATAGTATTATAAATATTTTTATTTGAAGTTTCTTTGGCGTATTGCCTCAAAAATTAATATTGCTGCTGCATTAGATAAGTTTAATGAGTCTACTACCCCTAGCATAGGTATTTTTACATTTTTATATGAATTTTGTGACCAATCTTTAGAAATTCCTTTGTCTTCAGTTCCTAATATCAAAGCACAAGATTCACAGTAATTTTGATTGTGATATAATTCATCTGCTTGAAGAGAGCTAGCATATATTTTAATATTTTTATTATTCAATAGTGAGATTACCTCTGTTGTATTTCCCACATATATATTATTGGTAAAAATAGAGCCAACACTAGATCTAATTATATTTGGATTGTAAATATCTGTTTTTGGATTCGCAATAATTACTGCATCAATATTTGCAGCATCAGCAGTTCTTAATATTGCTCCAATATTGCCAGGTTTTTCAGGGGCTTCTATTACAATGATTAAAGGGTTATTAGATTTGAATTTTATTTTTTTTAAATCGTGATCTTTACAACTTGTAATAGCTATTACTCCCTCTGTTGAATTTCTGTAAGCAATTTTATTATAAACTTCAATAGAAACTTCAGTTTTTTTAACTTTATTTTTGAATGATTTATTTAAATCTTCTTCACTAATTATTTTTGGACAAAAAAGGAGTTGTATAATTTGCCAATCATTCTTCATAGCAAGTTTAATTTCTCTTAAACCCTCAATTAAAAAAGTATTTGATATTTTTCTTTGTTTTGATTTTAAGGTAAGCTGATATAAGGCTTTTACTTCTTTGTTGTTAACACTTGTAAGTTTTTTGTTCATCAATTAGTTTGATAACTTATATTTTTCTGAATATCGTTTCCAAAGTTCTGTTTGGTGGGTTTCTAGACTTACTTTTCTTCCAGAAATGTATGCACTAGTTAGTTGATTTGATTTCATATCTAAAGCATCTCCTTTACTAACAAATAATGTAGCATTTTTTCCAGCTTCTAATGTTCCAAGAGTTTTATCAATTCTTAATATTTTTGCTGTATTGGATGTTATTAATTGTAATGCAATTTCTTTATCTACTCCTTGAGCTGCTACTTGTCCAGCATAAAAAGGTAAATTTCTAGTTTGAAAGTTTGAAGCTGAACCAGTATGAATCCCAACTAGTACACCAGCATCAATTAATTTTTTAGGATTTATATAGGTGGAATTATAATCTTCGTCTTCAAAATTTGGTAAACTATGAGTGTGTTGTATCAAAACAGGTATATTGTTTTTTACCAAAAAATCTGAAACTAAGTGAGCTTGATAACCACCAATTATAACAGTATTTTTTATATTAAAATTTTTAGAAAAATTAACTGCATCTACAATCCCTTTTTCATCATCAACATGTATAAATAATGTTTGACTATCATCAAACAATCCATTCATTGATTCATAAGCTAAGTTTATAGTTTCTTTTTTACTACTCAAGTAGGCTACAGATTCTTTAAAATAATCTGATAATTTTTCTATATCAGAGTTGTATTTTGGATTTTGCTTGTAACCTCGTGATTCACCAAGCCACCATCTCCCTCTAGAAAAGCTATTTGGCCAATTTAAATGAATACCATCATTAGTCTTTATCACTGCGTCTTCCCAGTTCCAAGCATCAAGCTGAACGATTGAAGAAGTTCCAGAAATTCTCCCTCCTTGAGGAGATATTTGAGCAATTAAAACTCCATTAGGTCTCATGGATTCAACAACTTTTGATTCAGCATTATAAGCTATTAAACTATTAATGTTTGGGTTGTTGTTTCCAATTTCTCTTTGATCATCACTTGCTCTTACTGCATCAACTTCTACTAATCCTAAAGAAGTGTTTGCAGCAATAAAACCTGGATAAACATGTTGTCCTTTTATATTTATGATATTACCCTTGTAAGGGATTTTAGAACTAGTAGCATCAACACATGCTTTAATTATTCCATTTTCTAATACAATTACACTATTTTTAATAATCTTACCATTTCCAATATGTGCTGTTCCACCTAGTAGTGTAATCGCTTCTTTTTGAACACTTCCTGGAGTTTGTTGTGCTATTATATCACTGGATATAAAAATTAATAAAATTAATACACTTAATGTTTTTTTCATCTTAAATTGATTCACAGGTTAATAATGTTTTAACTTTTCTTTTTACAGCTTGGGTTTTACCACCCTTATTTTTTTCTTCCATCATCATATTTATAAGTAAAGCTCTCTCTTGTTTAATCTCTTTTCTAAGCATCTTGTCTCTCTCCTTGTCGAAATAAATAGCACCATCAATTATAGTTTTTTCAGCTACAGCATAAACTGAAAGAGGATTTTGATTCCAAAGAACAACATCAGCATCCTTTCCAATCTTAATACTACCAACTTTATCATCTATTCTTAAAAGTTTTGCAGGATTTAGTGTTATTGTTTTCCAAGCATCTTCTTCACTCATACCACCATATTTAATAGTTTTTGCGGCTTCTTGATTCAGCCTTCTAGACATTTCTGCATCATCACTATTAATTGCTGTAGTAACTCCAACATTGTGTAATATTGCTGCGTTGTAAGGAATTGCATCATTTACTTCAAATTTGTAAGCCCACCAATCACTAAATGTTGATGCTCCAACTCCGTGATCCTTCATTTTATCAGCTACCTTATAACCCTCAAGTATATGAGTAAAAGTATTTATATTAAAATCAAACTTTTCCGCTACTTTCATCAACATATTGATTTCACTTTGGACATAAGAATGACAACTAATAAACATTTCTTTATTAAGTATTTCTGCTAAGACTTCTAATTCTAAATCTTTTCTATATTCTTGACCAGATTTTTTTATTTTATCATACTCTTTAGCTCTATTAAAATAATCAATAAAAAGCTGTTCAACTCCCATTCTTGATTGAGGGAACCTATTATAACTTTGCCAATTTGATTGCTTTACATTTTCACCCAATGCAAACTTTATAAATTTTGGTGAATTTTTAAAAATTAAATTATTTGCACTTTCTCCCCATTTAAGTTTAATAATCGCAGACCTACCTCCAATTGGATTAGCAGATCCATGTAAAATCTGAATAGTAGTAACTCCACCAGCTAAGTTTCTATATATATTTATATCTTCTGGGTCTATAACTTCTTCAATAGTTACCTCTGCGGAGGAATTGTGACCACCTTCATTTATACTTGAGGCTGCAATATGAGAATGTTCATCAATTATGCCTGATGTTAGATGTTTTCCTGTTCCATCAATTACTAGCGCGCTTTTATGTTTTAAGTTATTTCCAATTTTAGATATTTTTCCTTTTGTTATTAGTACATCTGTATTTTTTAAAATACCTTGATTTTCATTTGTCCAAATCGTAGCATTTTTAATTAAAATATCTTCACTTTTTTGGGGTTCATTAAATCCATAGGCCATATTAGGGTACTTAACAGGAAGAATATTTTTTTCTTTATTATTTCTAGTGTTTGGTTCTCTAGATTTAGATTCTTGGTTTTCAAAAAACTGTGCAGAAATGTTATTAACTATTCCATTTGAATAATAAATTTTACCTTCCAAATCATTGTTTTCTAAATTTGACCTTAAGCTTAGTCTAATCAAATTTGATTCATCATTAATGGTCATATTAATCCAATCCTTTTTGTAGGTTAGTTTTTTAACAGATAAAGTTGAGTCATTTAACTTAGCTTTTGGTTTGTCAATTTCACCATTAATATTTAAAATGGCACTTTTTTCATTAATAGTTAAATTATATTTTCCACGAATATCTTTAACATTCATTGATTTTATAATATTTCTATTTCCTTTTACCCAATTTTCATGAATTATAGTTTTAGAATCAAATATTTCTCCAGATGTTATTAGAAAATTCGCTAAATAACCTTTTTTAAGATATCCCAATACATCATCCCTTCCAATTATTTTAGCGGGGGCACTTGTTAATGCTTCTAATGCTTTTGATTTACTTAAGCCATTATCAATAGCTTTTTTTATATTAGTTTTTAAATTGTTTGGAGATTTTAAACCATCCATTGTTATTGCAAACTGTATTCCATTTTCTTCAAATTGACTTAAATTTGAAGGTCTTTGATTCCATTCTCTCATATCAGAAAGTTGTAATATGTTTGCAGAATATACATCTTCAATATCATATGCATCTGGAAAGTTGATAGGTAAGATATAACTAGCATTTGTAGCTTTTATTTCTTCAATTCGTTCAAACTCATCCCCACCACCCAATAGGACATACTGAATATTAAATTCATCTCCTATTTTATCAATTCGCAATGAATTAATTTTACTTTTAGCTTCAAAAATTTGTATTAAATTTTTATTTCTGTTCAATGCTTCTAAGGATTTGTCATTGGTTTTAGAAAGACCTTTAGAATACCAGTCTGCATCATAGTATACTTGTTTAATTAGGGCAAAAGCTCCCATTATGGATGATGGATAAGATTGACTAGAGGTCACGCTTTTTGATAGCGATAAATATTGAGTTGAATTAATATCAATTATACTATTAGAATCACCATTATTAGTTAATGCTATTAAAGCACCTTTCCCTCTAATTATTCCATCACTCAAATGGGTGTTAACAGCTCCAAAACCATTTTTTATTAACTCATTAGCTGATTTTTCATCATATTTAAAAAAGTCAATAGCATTTTGTTCTGGTCTTATATGATCATTCCAATAATAACCATTTCTTGTATTATTATATTGAGGTGATCTTCTTCCACTAGAATTACGATCAGGTGATTTAATCCCAAATTTAGAGTATATGTCAATAAATGAAGGGTATATTGATTTTCCTTCAAGGTTTATTATTATTGAATTTTCAGGAATATCTACTGTTTTGCCAACAGCGATTATCTTACCGTCTTTAATTAGCATAGATCCTTCATCAATTATATTTTTGTGACTAGAATGAATTTTAGCATTTGTAAATAATGTATAATTAGAATTGTTAAAACTAATGCCATCATTTGTAGGGAAATAATCTTGAGAAAAAACGGAATTGAATGTGAATAATAGTAGGAGTATAGAAATTCTTTTTTGCATAGTTTTTGATTTGGATATCTAAAATATACAATTTTTGGATTATTAGGTTACTTAATTATACTATTTTAACTACTTAGCTCTGTTTATTGTTCAAATAATTTATAATTAATGAAACACTATGGTTATAACTTTTAATTCCCTCATTAATATTATTAAACTTCAAAAACTTATCATAACCAGACTTTGTAATTGATTCTATTGGGTTTGAATATTTTTTCCAAAAGTCAGAATTATTTTTAAAATCTTTTAAAATTCCAGTATTTAATAGTCTTAACAATGAATTATATGATGGTTTATCATATTTGTAGAGTTCATTTAGACATTGTTTCAACGCAAATGTGTAACCGTTATATTTAAAATATAAGTCTTCATTATTTGTTAAGTTTACAAAAGCAATAAAATTACATTCTAATTCTTGTGAAAAACCTAATTGATGAGCAATTTCATGTGAAGCAGTATGTGGTACGCTATTTTTAGGAATTTGGCTATTTATTTGAGATTCATTAGTAAAAGGATTAATATATCCACTAAAACCAAGATAGGTTAATGGCAAACTCATTAAAGATTTCTTTACAATCAAATTATTTAAATTTATTTCAGGATAATATTGCTTTAGCAAGCTTAGGTTATTATAACCATTGGAAGCCATTTCGTTGATTTTTGCAACATTGTAAGGAATTTCTGTTTTGGACGAGTCATTTGGTGATATTTGTCTATGTAATTTGTTTGATTTTATAATTAATTGTTTTGATATTTCTTTTAAATCTTTAACAGTATATGTTGAATCAATTATTAGCTTTTCTTTTAATGGTGTTCTATGATAATTCAAACCCCATAGAAAATAAAACAAGAAGTGAAATATAGAAGCATAAAAAAATATAGACTTAATAATTTTTTGCCAATTAAAGTTATTTGTACTTATTTTCTTTATTAATGATTTACTAAAATAGATTACTATGAGAGTATACAAAATATCACCAATAGAAAAAGGAAATATGGAGGAAATAAATCTAAATATTTTTGAACTAAATTGATAAATTCCAAGGCTGTAATATTTTTCAATTATATCTGGGTATTTAGATATATAATGAATAAATATAATTTGAGGTATAATTAATAGTCCAATATATTTTTTTTTGAATATCATTATTTAAAAATAGTAAAATACTATTAGTTTAACGCTAGTATTATTTAAATTTGAAATCTAATTCAAATAAATATTTATGAGTAATGAAATCCGAAATTTACAACCCAATGTTATTTGGAATAACTTTTGTAAACTTAATGCTGTTCCGAGACCATCAAAAAAAGAAGAAAAAGTAATTAAATTTATGCATGATTTTGGAGTTAGTTTAGGTTTGGAAACTCAAATTGATAAAGTTGGAAATGTAGTGATATATAAGCCTGCTACTGTTGGAATGGAAAATAGAAAAACAGTCATTTTACAATCCCATTTGGATATGGTTCATGAAAAAAACAATGATGTTGATTTTGATTTTGAAAAATCCGGTATTCAAATGTATGTAGATAATGATTGGGTTAAAGCTAAAGGTACTACATTGGGAGCTGATAATGGTTTAGGAGTAGCAACAATAATGAGTATTCTAGAAAGTAGTGATATTAGTCATCCAAGAATTGAAGCATTATTTACAATTGATGAAGAGACTGGAATGACTGGAGCTTTAAAATTAGATGAAAATATTCTTAAAGGCGATATATTATTAAATTTAGATACTGAGGAAGATGATGAAATTGGTATTGGATGTGCAGGGGGTGTAGATATTACAATAAGTAAAACTTTTGATACGACTATTAATAAAAATATTTCATTTATTAAAATTACTCTTAATGGTTTGTCTGGAGGTCATTCAGGAATGGAAATTCATAAAAATTTAGGAAATTCTAATAAGTTGTTGAATAAAATTATTAATGATTTGAATGATAATTTTTTGATTCATATTTCTGAAATTGATGGTGGTGGTTTAAGAAATGCAATACCTAGAGAAAGTTCATTTATTTTAGGTATAACTGATGCGGAGTTTAAAAGTATTGAAACTCAATCTTTAAACTCATTTGCTGTTATTAAAGATCAATTTTCACATACTGATCCATCAATAAAATTAAGCATTGTTAAATTAGATAAAGACTTTAAGATTTTAGATAAAGAAAATCAAACAGAATTAATAAAGTTAATTGAAAATTGTCCAAATGGTGTTTATAAAATGAGCGATAATATTCCAGGCTTAGTAGAAACATCTAACAATCTTGCTAATATAAGTCTTAAAGATGGAAATTTAAATATAAAGTGTTTAACGAGATCATCTGATGAAGATTCAAAAGAGGAGTTAAAAAATATTATTAAATCTCTTTTTATTAATAAAAGATATGATGTCAATTTTTCTGGAGATTATCCTGGATGGCAGCCAGATATGAACTCAGAAATCCTTGATAAACTAGTTAAAGTTTATAAAGATTTAAATAATACTGAGCCAAATGTTGCAGCTTGCCATGCAGGTTTAGAATGTGGTATAATAGGGTCTCATTATCCTGAATTAGACATGATAAGCTTTGGACCTACTATAAGAGGAGCTCACTCACCAGATGAAAGAGCATCAATTAAATCAACAATTAAGTTTTGGAAATTTTTAAAAGAAGTTCTTTTAAATATCCCCTTTAAATAAAAAAAACAGCCTATACTTAAATTTAGGCTGTTTTTTTATTTACTTTTTGATTGTAAGTTATTGTACACTTACCATAGTAATTATAAAAATTAAATCTTGTTTAGGTTTAATGATACCTCCACCTTGGGCGCCGTAACCTAAACTCCAAGGAAGAAATGCAAACATCTTATCTCCAACTCTCATCATCCCTACAGCTTCTTTAAAGCCAGTAATCATCTGTGCATCTGGGGATAATGTCATTGGCATTGGACTATACCTACCTTTCACTTCTTTGTCTGAACTATATCTGCCATAACTTTCTTCAATTTCTTTAGAATTTGAATCTATTAAGTTAGCCTCTGTATCGTAGAGCTCATAATAAAGTAATACATTATCACCTTCTTTTGGCTTAATTCCATTTCCTTTTTCTAAATAAAGAGTTTTGAGTCCTGATTTTGATGATTTAGATTTAGATTTATAGCTTTGTAAAGTTGGTGAAAAATTTAACGCCTTTTCTTTACCCTTTTTTTGATTTTCAAGTCTATTTTTTCTCTTTTCTTCCTCTAATAATTTATTTTTCTCAACTAATTTAGTTAACTCTAGGTTCCATACATTTACAGCATCAAAATTATTTGCTTCAGATCCATTTCTAATTATATTTATTTTTTTTATAATCACGTCAGAAATTGGTCTATCAGCTACACCAGTTTGAACATTAGAAATTGAATCTTGAATTTCAAGACCTATGACTACTTCACCAAAAACTGTGTGTTTGTTATTTAAGTGTGGAGTAGGAGTTTCAGTTATAAAAAATTGACTACCATTTGTTGCTGGTCCAGAATTGGCCATGGATAAAATACCGGCTTTATCATGCATTAATGATGGGTCAAATTCATCTGGAAAGCTATAACCAGGTCCACCTCTTCCAGTTCCTTCTGGATCTCCTCCTTGAATCATGAAATTATCCATAACTCTGTGAAAGATTAAACCATTGTAGAAAGGTTTTCCTAAATGAATTGAATCCACATCTGGGTGATTGCCTTCAGCAAGAGCAACAAAATTAGCCACTGTTATGGGTGTTTTTTCGTAAGAAAGTTTAATTACCATTGTTCCCATGTTAGTGTCAAATTCTGCAAATAAGCCATCTCCAAGATCATTATATTGTTTATTGCAACTTGCAAAAACCATTACTGTAGAGAGTAATAAAAGTATTTTTTTCATGTATATTAATTTTTGGTTGAATTTATAGATTTTACTTTGATTGTACAAATTATAGGAGAGTTTGCAGAAATTTTATTTGAGTCCCCATAAATACCATAAGCTTTATAAGATGGGAATATGAAAGTTCCAACTTCTCCACTTTTTAATAATTGTAATGCCTCTCTAAGTCCTGTAATTATCTCTTGTTTTCCCATCACATAACTTTGATCACCAATTAACTCTTCATTATAAATAATCTTATTGTCTAAATCTTTTACAGAGTAATTGAAGTTAATTATATCCCCGAAATCAGCTTTTTTGTTTGATAATTCATTTTTTTTATTGAGAAAATAAAAGAAGCCTTTTCTTGAATTTAAATAATTATTATGTCTATTATTTGTAATGTAATTATCAATCTTCTTGTTTTGCTCTACAATAATTTGATTTATAATCGTTAAATTATTTTCTTTAGAATAATCTACTGGGTATCTTGGTTCACTGCCATTACACGAAATTAAAATTGTAATTATAATTAGAAATATAAACTTCATTGGTTAAGTTTATTTTTATAATTTGGCAATAGATTTTTAAATTTCAACAAAGTAGCTTCTAAATTTTCTTTGCTGTAACCACCAGCTGCATTGATATGACCACCACCATTGAAATTATTTCTTGAGAATTCGTTTACATTAAAATCTCCTTTTGATCGTAATGATATTTTAATAATTTTTTCAGCTTCATTTTCTATAAAAATCGCTGCAAATTTCACCCCTTTAATTGATAATCCATAATTAACAAAACCTTCAGTGTCTCCTTTTTTAAAATTATATTTATTTAAACTATGTTGAGTTAAATACATGTATGCAGTTTTATGTTCCATGTCAACCACCATATTTGATAGAGTATGACTTAAAAGCAATAGTTTATCACAAGAATTATTATCATAAACTAAATTGTTTATTTCACTACCATTAGCTCCTTTTTTTATTAGATCAGAAACTACTTTATGAGTTAAATCTGTAGTTAATGGAAATTTAAAAGACCCGGTATCAGTCATTATTCCAGTGTATAATGCACTTGCAATTTTTGAATTAATTTTATCTTCTAAAGATAGTTCAGAAATAAAATGAAATACCATCTCACATGTTGAACTCATATTAACATCAGAGTAAGTATATTTTGCGTATTTTTCAGGACTCTGATGATGATCAATCATAACCTTTAAAGCTTTTGATTTTTTAACAAAATCTCCCATTTTACCAATTCTGGATAAGGAGTTAAAATCTAAAGTAAATATAATAT
>Ga0209630_10004111_pt1 | contig 12924 bp, 12 predicted proteins | sample COG_01_FD_184745 | JGI IMG/M metagenome (GOLD analysis project Ga0209630, IMG submission 184745) | Pelagic Microbial community sample from North Sea - COGITO 998_met_01 (SPAdes) (version 2) | ecosystem: Environmental > Aquatic > Marine > Neritic zone/Coastal water | place: Helgoland, sampling... | reverse complement strand
ATGAAAAATTATCGATATCATCATAATTTGGAAATTTTACGTCTTCATAAAAAGATTTTTGTTTTTCTGTAACCGAATCTGGATTTTCATCTTTTATATAAAAATCAGCAATGTTTTCAATTAATGAATATGAATTTTGTTTTGATTTAAATTTGTTACCTAGGAATTCAATATTATCTTTATTTTTAGGATCTATTAGTATTTCTAGTATTTTATGATTCATTATTTAACTTTTTTTTTAATATAACATCTTTCAAAATTAGAACCTTTATATTTTTTTTTTATCATATTAATTGATTTATCTTGTAAAAATTCATCACAAGCAATTCTTGCACCAGGAAACTTTAAAGAATAATATTCATCTAAATATATCATTCCTTTATTTTGTAAGTTTTTCCAAATAAACGGTAATATTTTTTTATAACTTAAATATAAATCACAATCTATATTTGCTAAAAAAATTTTTTTATTTTTCTCAAAAAATTTTGGTATTGTTTTTTCAAAATTCCCTTTTATTAAAACAATATTATCCAGCTCCAACAATTCAATTTTTTTTTTTAAGTAACCATATGATGTATTGGAAAAATCATTTGAAGTTGAAATTTCTTTAGTTGATAATTTATTATTTTTTAATTTTTTTTGTATTTTTTTATTTAATCTTATTAAATCATAATGTTCTTTTGTAATTTTTTTACTTTTAAATAATTCCAAAAAATATTTGATATTATCATATTTATGATATTTGGGAAATCCTGAAAAACTATCAAAGCCATAAATTTTTTTTTTAGATTTAATTTTTTTTAAAAATAAAGCTGTAGAAATCAGAGACTTACCTTTAAATACCCCAAATTCATAAATATCACCTTTTAATTTAAAATTATTTCTTTTAATAAAATCAAAAAAAAATTGGATTTTTTTTGATCTATAAAAATTTTCAATTCCTAAAGAATCAAATTCAAAATCATATTTAAGTTTTAATTCTTTATACATTATTAGTTTTTATTAAGATCTTTTAAAATTTCAACTGCTATTGCTTCACCATAAATTTGATTACCTAAATTATTTAAATGACCTCTATCTCTCTGCCAAATATCTAACCCATTTCTTTCAGCGATTTTAAGCTTCTCATTAGGCTGTGGTAGTGCAATTATGCCAAGATTTTTTGTTATATCAAGCCAAGCTATTTTTTTTTCCTTATTATCAATTGAGCAATTTATGGAATAAACTTTGGTATCAGGTTTTAGCAAATTTTTAAATTTATACAGAATTTCTTTAGTTACTTGTATTGATTCTTGAATGTCTAATTTAGTAACATTTTCTTTATAATAGCCACCATATTTTCTATATTCCATATTACTTATAATCATATCACTTACATTAAACACATAACTATAGTTAGATAATATTCTATAAATTTTTGCCACAAATGAATTATCTTTAGTTATAACATTGTTGATCAAGTAAGGTCTTCTAAATTTTTGTGACCTAATGATAGTTTTTGACTCTAAGTTAAAGCTATTGTTTTCAAAATCATTACTACAAAATTGCAGTATTACTATTGAGGGATCTATATCTTTTAAATGTTTTTTTAATAAAATATACTGTTGAAGACTTCCATACCCTCCTGCGCCTCCAACAAACCATTCATGATATAAATTTCTTTCTTTAAATATTTCTTCTATTTTGCTATAAAACATACTCTCATTAGATGCAAATTGAGCATTAGAAAAAGAGTCTCCTATAACTAAAATTTTTTTTTCTCTATCCACATCAGTCAATCCATATTCTCTAAAACCTTCAACTCTTGATGTTTTATAATTGATCATATATTTTTTATTTTCACTAGTCTTGTCTTCTAATTTTAGATTAATATTACTTTTTAAAATCCACCCTAAATTTCTATCTCCTGTAATTGTTTGATTTTTATTAAAAAATTTTTCAAAAGTTACATCACATAGAATTAATATAAAAAAACAATATAGGATAAAAATTAAACTTTTCTTAAAACCAAAAAATAAAATTGAAACACAAAAGCTAATATTAATAAAATTAAAAAGAAAAATTATTGATGTAGAAAAAACACTTAGATTATTATTATGATCTAGATATGTTAAAGTGATATAATTAATTACTAGGGTTGGAATTAAAAAAATAAATGAAATTATCTTAGTCTGGATCATAGTTTTTACTTTCAAATTTTTCTTGGTTATGTTCTTTTTTTTCTATTACGAAATTTTCACAAACTAAAATATCAATTTCTGTGGCTAAAAAGCACTTATAGGCATCTTCAAGACTATTTACAATTGGTTCGCCCCTTACATTAAATGAAGTATTAATTAAAACACCAAAACCAGTTTTTTTTTTAAATGAATGCAGTAAATCAAAAATGGTTTGTTTTGAATTTTCGTTTACAACTTGAATTCTTGAAGAATAATCTAAATGAGTTATTGCTGGAAGATCTGATCGTATATCGCTTAATCTCATTAAAAGGTCTTCAGAATTATTTTTTAAATTTTCATCTGAATTGTTTTTATGAATTTGATAATCTTTTTTTATTTTACTTACAAATGTCATATAGTTTAATCCTTTTGTAGTCGGAAAATCGTAAAATTTATTAAAATCTTCTTCAAGCATGATGGGTGCAAAAGGTCTAAAACTTTCTCTGTATTTTACTTTCATATTAAGTTTTTTTTGCATTGAAGTGTCTCTTGGGTCAGCTAAAATAGATCTTGAGCCTAATGCTCTAGGACCAAATTCCATTTTTCCTTGAAACCATCCTATGATTTTTCCTTCTTTTATTCTTTCTGCCACATAGTCAACCAAGGCATCTGTTTCCAAATATCTATTATCAATTTTATTAGAAGTAAAAAAATTTTCTATTTGCTTATTTGAAAAACTTGGACCAAGCAATGAGTGATTCATTAAATCACTTTTGCTTTCAATTTTTGGTTTATTCAAGTGTTTGTGCCAGAAAGCCAATGCAGCACCCAACGAACCTCCTGCATCACCTGCCGCAGGCTGAATCCAAACATTTTTAAAACCACTTTCATTTAAAATCCTGGTATTTGCAACACAATTTAATGCTACACCACCAGCTAAACATAAATTATTTACTTTATATTTTGTGAATAAATCTTTGCTTAGTTTTACCACAATCTCTTCTAAAACATTTTGTATTGATGAAGCTATATCTAAATGTTTTTTTGTGAAATTTGTATTTTCGGATGCTCGCGTAGGTAAATTGAAAAGTTTTTCAAATTTATCATTAATCATTTTTAATCCTGACATAAAGTCGAAATAATTCATATTAAGTCGAAAAGTTCCATCTTCTTTAATATCGACAAGATTATCTTTTATTAGATTTGAATAAATAGGCTCTCCATAAGGGGCCAGACCCATAAGTTTGTATTCACCACTATTTACCTTAAATCCTAGATAATAGGTAAAAGCTGAATAAAGTAGACCTAGAGAGTGTGGAAAATCTATTTCATTTGAAATCTCAATTTTATTATTTTTTCCAATACCACAAATAGTAGTTGCCCATTCTCCAACACCGTCCAACGTCAAAATTGCTGCCTCACTATATGGAGATGGATAATATGTACTAGCAGCATGACTAAGATGATGTTCTGAAAAATAAATTTTTTCTTCTGAAAAATTTTCATCAAATTGTTTTAAAATTTTAATTATATTGTATTTTTGAAATAATTTTTCATGTATCCAAATTGGCATAGATTTTGAAAATGATTTAAAACCTTTAGGAGATGTTGAAATGTAGGTTTCAAGTAATCTTTCAAATTTTAAAAAAGGTTTTTCATAAAAAACTACAGCATCAATGTTGGATAAAGAGATTTGAAATTTTTCTAGAATATATTTTATACTGTTTTCAGGGAAAGAATTATCATGCTTCTTTCGAGTAAACCTCTCTTCTTGAATCGCACATACTATATTTCCATTTTCCAATAATGCCGCCGCACTATCGTGATAATAAGCTGATATTCCTAGAATATATTTCAATTGATTAAAATAGCGTATAGATAAAAGGAGCTATTGCAGTCCCCTTGGTTAAGACTATTAAAAAGCCAAATAAAAAAAGTATTAAAATAATTGGTAATAGAAAAAATTTTTTTCTTTCAAAAATATATCCTATTAATTCTATAAAAATTTTCATTAAAATTGTTTTTTAAAATTTATAGGTTTTTCTCTATAATTCTTCCAATAGGATTTGAGGTCTCTATCAATTTTTAAGTCTAAATAATTTCTATTAAAAATTTTTTTTAAGATTCCAATCGGATATATTACAAAGAAAAAAATGAATGCAAGTATTATTGGGGTCGTAATTAATCCCAATAAGAGTCCAAATTTTATCCATAATTTATTTGGAATTACTAAAGAACTAGGGGCAAAAAAAGTAAGACACAACATTATTAAAGATAAAATAAGTAGATATATCGAAAATACATTTAAAAAGAATAAGTAATATGAAAAAATTGCAACAAATAATAACGAAAACAATATTCCGAACTGTCTTTCTTTTGAAAAGTTTTTCATTTAAATATTAATAATTTTTTTATTTAATTTGTATATCTTTTTCTTAAAGTAAATTTTTCTATAATTATATAAGTATTTCTCCATTTTATATCCAAATCCTCATTAATTTCAATTTATCCTAAAGAATTATCAACCACTTCATATAGTTAAGTTTTTTAATTATTTTTTAAAGTGCTTATAAATATATCTAATTTTTTTATATTATAAAGATTTTGTTCCTTTTTTTTATCTAAAAATTTTTTTGCATTGATCAAGGTTTTTTTTTTATATTTATTTTTCATTAAAGAAATCATTTTTTTTGATAAATCTTTACTATTGTTAACATTAACCATGTAGCAACAATTTTCGTCAAATTCATTTCTGAATTTTTTGTTATAAATTATTGGTAAATTGTAAAAAATTGCTTCCAGGGGGGGCAAGTTTGTTGGTCCATAATGAGTCGTCATTATTAGACATGATGAATTTTTATATAAAGATTTTAAATTTCTAGAGCTTACAAACTCTTTAATAATAATTTTTTTTTCTAAACCATAATTTTTAATCATTTCTTGAATTTTCTTTTTATTACCTTTATCAAACCCTGTAAAAATAACTTGTAAATTGTTTAAGCCCATTGATAAAATTATTTTAGAAGCTTTTAAAATTACTTCATGATTTTTATGTTTCCAAAAATTAGCTGGGTAAAAGAAATATTTAAAATTTTTTTTATAAAAAAATTTTTTTTGTTTTAATTTAGGTATGAATGGAATAGTAAAAATTAATTCTTTATTAAGTTGATATTTTTTTTCAATTTGTTCTTTTAGTATATTTGAGTTAGTAACTACTGCACAAGATTTTTTTGCCAAATATTTATTCATTTTTTCTCTCAAAGAGAATTCTTGTTTGGAAATATCAGACATGGGGGTTTTAATTAAATGACATAAATCAAAAATAGTACTAATAAATTTAATCTTTATAATTGAAAATTGTAAAATGCTTGGGGCTGGAAAAAAAATTAAATCAATTTTTTTTTTACTAAGTAGACTTTCTAAAGATGTTTTGATACCTAAATTAAATATAATCTTTCTTAAAATTTCAATTTGGTTAATTCTGATTAAAATCTTATCTAAAAAGTTATTTTTAAAATACAAGAAATCATTTTTTTTAAAAAATTTTTTATTTTTTTTAAATTTAGAGAAAACTAAAATTTTTTTGTTGTAAGAAAAATTTCTACCAATATCATTTAACGTATTCAATGTTTGAGAAAATGCTCCCCCACTTTGGAATTCATTTTCAACAATAAAAGCTATTTTCATTCAAATTTTCATTATCAAAGTTGAACAATCCCATCTTTTCTTGGAGGGTTGTTTATTTTCAAAGCCACTATAATTTTTAATAATTTTAAAATTTGGCCCTACTAATTTTTTTATTTCTTTTAAATCAAATGCTCTCATAACATGTGTTTCTTTAAATTTTTTAATTATTTTTTTTTTTTTATATATTTCAAAATCATAATTTACCTGCACAATATTTTTTTTTACTTTTTTTGAATTTACAAGTTTTAATATTTTATATCCCCTATTTTTGAATATTTTTTTTGAATTCCTAACCCCTTGAAAATTTAGTGCAGGCAAATACCAATAATCAAATAAAAAGAGACTTTCGGGTTTTAAATTATTTTTTAAATTAAAAAAAAATTTTTTTATTTCTTTATTTGTTCTCAAATAGCTAAATACATGAAATAAACAATAGCCTCCTTCTAATTTTTTTTTATATTTAAAGTCAGTTATATTTTTTTCACAAATTTCTATTTTGGTTTTAATTTTTTGAAGTTTTTTTATCTTTTTAATTTTTTCTCTAGATATTTCTATCATTGATTTGCTATAGTCAATTCCTACAATTTTTTTAACTTTATTTAGTAATTTAATGGAATGTTCAAAAGTTCCACAACCATAATCAAAGTAAGACTTGTCTTTTTGAAATTTTAAAATTGATGCTAAAAATTTAACTTCTTTTATGTAAGTTTTCTTTTTATAAATATCATCATAGTAGCTTGCGTAGTTTTTAAAATTCATATTTAAACTTTTGATATTATTCTAAATAATTGATTCAATTTATTATTATTGTCCTTAGCAAAATTTGAACAAAATTTTATTCTCGCATCTTGAGTCTTCTGATCATTCCACCAATTATCAATAGACTCATAATTTTTATTCAAAAAAGAGACAGCTTCTTTCCAATTATAAAAAAGTATATTTGCTTTTTCTAAGTAACTAAAATATTTTTGAGCGTTCTTATTTATAGGATAATCATTATTATTAAAAAATATTATAGTTGGTTTGTTTGCTGATAAAGTTTCTAAGAAACCTGTTGAATTGTAAGTATGTATAACTAATTTTGACTTATTAATTAGATCTATTAATTTATCATTTCCATTATCTACTTGTTTTGAATCGAATAATTTACAGATTCTTTTTTCCGCTAACCAATTATGTCGTCTTGCATGTCTTCTTAAAATTATATTTGATTTAATTTCATTCTTGATATTTAGTAGAAAACTCTCACAGTCGTTATAATATCTTAACAAATTATTAGTACCAGCACCAGAGTGTATTTTATTGGTATACCTGGAATTTGATTTAAGTACTATCAAAAAAAATTTTTTATTTTCATTAGTTAATTTTATTTTATCTTTTAAAATACCGAATTTAATAATTTTTTTTTTATTTTTACCAGGTTTCGTCCACCCCCATGTCAAATATATATCAGAAACATTAAGCTCTAAATCTTCAAAAGTATTGAAGTTTGTTGTGCCATAATATCCACCATGTTGACCATGTATCAATTTACAACCAATTTTTTTTTTTTCTGCTAAATAAAATGAGCAAATTGTTTTTGTTATTAATGCATGAGATGTAAAAAAAACTTTAGGTTTAGTCGGCCAATCTAATTTTTTTGTAAAATTTTTAATATAAACGTACTGCTCTAAAAAACTAAGTGGAATATTTTTTAACAAAATACTATTCAAATATTTCTTGAAAGGATCTTTTTTTATTTCTCTAGTATTAAATATTTTATCAGTATCTCTTTTTGGATCTAATTTTTTTTTAATATCTGGATATACTGGGTTAAGTGTTAATGATGGAAATCCTAATTTTAAATTCAATTTAAGTTCATTGAATTTTCCTAAATAACTTTCACAAATAATATATTTTCTTTGTCTAAAAAGAAATATTTTAGATACTAAAAAATTAAAAAGATTAAATAATTTTCTTTCAATTTTAACATGTGTAATGTTTTGTTTATTAATATCTAAATCTTTTTTGTTAATCTTTTTTTTTAGAAAAAATTTTTTATCTAAATAAAATTTAAATATATCTTCATATATATATTGATTCCAAATATCTGTTGTAGATTGCTTATAAAAATTTTCAAAATTTATTGGAACAAACTCTTTATAATTTCTATTTGAATTTATTACGTATTTGAAAGAATATTTTTTTGCATTTTGGAAATTTCTCCATCTTTCAAATATTGTCTGTGTAAAAATTGTTAACCATGGCCCTAAAATAATTTTCCAATAAGAGTTACTTTCCTTAACATCATGGTAATCATTTAAGTACTTACATAGTCTTTTAAAAATTATTTTTTCAATTTTAAAAATATATTTATAATCTTTAAATAATATTTTTTTATTATCCCAGGGATAATTACATATTTTTTGATTTTTTTGATTGCTGTTACACCAATTTCCTAAAAATAATTTATTCAATTTATTATTTCCAGAACTGTGCAAATTAGTTGGGCACAATAAAAACTCTTTAGTATTGCTCATTTAAGTTTAGTGTCTCATCAAAATATTTGATAATGTCAGGGTCATGAGTGATCATGACTATTTTAGTTTTATCCTTAAATTTTACTATTTCTTCTAAAATTTCTTTTTCTGTTAATTTATCTAAGGAGTTTGTTGCTTCGTCTAGAATTAAAATTTTTGGTTCAAAATATAATGCTCTAGCAATACATAATCTTTGTTTTTGACCTCCAGAAATATTATTTCCTTTTTCACCACAATTTGTATTAATACCCTTTGGTAAATCATTAACAAATTTTGATAAATTTGTTAATTCTAAAACTTTTTTAATTTTTTTATTATCGATTTTTTCTTTTTCTATACCTAGAGCTATATTTTCAACAATAGTGGTATTCAAAATCGCAGAGTCTTGAGAAACATAACCAAGATTAGACCTCCATGAGGCCATATCACTAAATATTGAATTATTATTGCTTAAAATTTGACCAGATACTGGACTCAAAAAACCAGTAATCAAATTTAATAAAGTGCTTTTCCCAGATCCGCTAGACCCCAAAATACCACTTACTTTACCTTCTGAAAAAGAAAAGTTTATATTTTTTAAAACTTTTATTTCTGAATTATTATAACTAAAAAAAAGGTTTTTAACTTCAAAATTATTATTAAATTTTAAAGGTTCAACTTCCTCTTTTTTTATAATTTTTAAATCTTCATTGAGATCAATATCTAAATTTAAATGGTCATGTATGAGTTTTAATGCAGGATAAGTATACTTTAAAATCTGAAATGATTTAAATAATCGATTTATTGCAGGCATAATTCTATAAGCCGATGCTGCAAATATACCCATAATCAATACTACACTTGAGGATGACATGTTTTCCATTTTAAGAAATGTCAAGAAAAATAGAATTAAAATAACAAACAATATTTCAAAATAAATCTTAGGAAATATATCAAACATATTAAATTTTAGTTGAGCATTAATTTCATTTCTATTATTTCTATCAAAAATATTTGTAAAAAATAATTCTTTTTTATAAATTTTTATCTCTTTATAAATTTGAAAAATTTCTACTAAAGAGCTAGCTTTAAGCCTCGATGCAAAAAATCTTTCACTACCTATAGCTTTAATTTTTTTTGAAGTAAGTAACTTTAAGATTATACTAAATAAAAAAACAAAGATTATTGAATAAGCAACCATTTCAAAATTAACTTGGCTTAAAAAAATCAAAAAAATTAGTAAAAGTAAAATTTCTGTATAAATAAGAATTAAATTTTCAACATAGCTAATACAAGTATTTACCTCTTCTACATTTTTCACAAGTTTGATTGAATTATTATTTAATAAAAATTGAAATGGTAGACTTAAATATTTTTTTAATAAATCTTTTGAAACTCTAAAATTAATTGAATTTAAATATTTATTCTTAATATAAACAAACAATATCAAATACATATTTTTTAATATAAAGGCTGCCAAAAAAAAATACAAACTAGCGTTTAAAGAGTCTTGATCATCAAAAAAATTAGTGAGTTTTTTAAAAAAAGAAAAAATTTTCACATCTTGAATGCTTTCGGTTGACACAAATACTGAGCTAATTACAGGTATAATGGCAGCTATGCTAAATACTTCAAGTAATGATGAGACAATTGCCAATAAGAAAATAAAAAACATAATTTTTTTTTCTTTTTTACTTAAAAGGTTAAATAATATTTTAATTTTTTTCATAAATTACATTGAATAAAATAATTACTTTAATGAAAGGTAAATAACATTAAAGTTATCTTTGTGCTAATTAAAATAAATAATTTTCGCACTATATTACGAGAAATAATTATTGTTTTTGAAAAAAAATATTTTTCTTGATAAATGTATCTTAATAGAAAAATAAAGTAACCTCTAATTATGTTTTTAAAAGATAGTTTATTTTCAATATTATGGTTCATTAGTTTCATTTGTTTTTGGAATATAATTTCTGTCATCAAAATATCATTTTTATCTAAAACTGATCTCCATCTTTTTTCAACTTCAATGGGCTGATAAAAATTTTTTGGTGGATTTTTTTTTAATTCATCTTTTGCCAAATAAGAAGACTCACCAAGCCACTTCTTTTTTAAAAATGTCTGAGAAAGTAGCTGTTTTGAAAATTTAATCTTCATCCAGTTGGCAAGATTTAACATTTCAGATTTTAGATTTTCATGCATTTTTTCATTTTGTAAAATATAAAATTTTTTTTTATTCTTATATTTTATAATAAATTCCAAAGCTGTCTTCATGTGTAAAATAATTGTATCAAATTGAATACTTTTTAAAATTTTACTTTTATTACTTTTTTTCATTTTAAGTACTGCTCCACCCAATGAAGCTTTTGGATTTCGAAATATAAAAATAAATTTCGATTTAAATATTGTCAAATATCTAAAACAATGCCAGGCTACATGTTCATGAATTACTATATTTTTAATTTTATCTATTTTTTTTTTCTTTATTTTAGCAAAAGCAAAATGTATTGCATAAAAGATTTTTTTTTCTAAGATTTCAGTATCAGTTTTTAAATAGATTTTAAGATATTTTTCAAAATTTTTTTTTTCTGTTAAATTAAACAAAAATTTCCTTCTTTTTACTTTATAACCTGGATGAAAATAAAATAGATCTGAAATAATTTTTGACAAATAATCATAATCTTCAATTAAAAAAAGATTTATTTTTGAGCGGTATAAAAATCTATAATATGTTCTATAATAACTAAATGCTGGTGCTATTAATATTTCCTCATGTCCATCAAGTAGACTATGAACCCAATCAATTCCTGCATGTCCAAAAGAAGAAAGTACAAAAAGTTTTTTTTTTTTTAAGGCTAATATTTCTTTTTTAAGTAATAATCTTGATTCCATTGAATAAATTTTGTGCAATAAAATTAAGCGCTATCTCTGTGACTCATCTTTTTTATACTACAAATATGATGCATAATAACTAGCTGTTTTGACTTTTTCAAATACTTAATAATCTTATCATTTTTTATAATATTCCCTATACCATTTAACAAATTTTTTAATTCCTTCTTTCACATTAGTTTTTGGATTATATCCAAGCATTCTAATTTTTTGTATGTTAGAAAAAGTTTCTTGAACATCTCCTTTTTGTTTTGGTAAAAATTTTATTTTGGCTTTAGTATTAAGTTCTTTTTCAAGTAATTTAATGTAAGTCATTAATTTAATTTTTTTTCCTCTACCTATGTTTAAAATTCTATAAGGTGCGATGCTTTTTGATATATCTAATTTTTTATTTTCAAATCTTGAATTCTTTTTTGGTATCTTTGTTAAGATACTAACTATACCTTGAATGATATCATCTATATAAGTAAAATCTCTTGCATGTTTTCCATAATTATAAACTTCAATATTTTTCTTATTAATAATATTTTTTGTAAATTTAAATAAAGCCATATCTGGTCTTCCCCATGGTCCATATACGGTAAAAAATCTCAGTCCGGTTGTTGGTAAATTAAATAAGTGGCTATAACTATGGGCCATCAATTCATTACATTTTTTAGTTGCTGCGTATATATGCGTTGGATGATTGGAGCCTTTATCTTCCTTAAATGGCATTAGTGAGTCAAGACCATATACGCTGCTTGTGCTGGCATATATTAGATGTTTTATACTTTGTTTCCTACAGCATTCTAAAAGATTTAAGAAAGTGTCTATATTATTTTGTAAATAAATTTTTGGGTTTTCAATAGAATATCTAACACCTGCTTGCGCAGCTAAATTTATAACAATATCAAATTTATATTTAACAAATAATTCATTTAATTTATTTTTAGTTTGTAAATCTAGCTTAATGAATTTAAATTTCTTAGTACTTAATTTTTTTAATAATGAAATTCTTTTTTTTTTTAAACTTGTGTCATAATAATTATTGATATTGTCCAATCCATAAACTTGGTATTTTTTTTCTAATAATCTTTTTGATAAGTGAAAACCTATAAAGCCAGCCGATCCTGTAATTAAAATTTTCATTATAATTGTTAAATGCTATAAATATTCTATACTATTAAGTAATTTGATTTTAAATTTAAAATGAAACTTATTGATTGTTTTTATGAAAGTCCACATTTTAGTGGAAAACATACTTCATATTTTGAAGTTTATGAAGAGTTATTAAATAATTATATTTATAAAGATATTACTATTAGTTTCTTTATTGAAAAATAGTCTTTTTGGTTAATGGTATTTTTTCTCATTAACTTGACTATACTTATAAATGCTTATACTTAGAATAAAATAATTTTATATTCATATCATCTAATGTCTAAATTAAATGTTATAGCCATCATACAGGCTCGAAGTGGCTCGAAGGGTATAAAAAATAAAAACATTTATAAACTTAATGGCCACCCACTTTTAGCTTATACTATTTATGCTGCAAAAAAATGTAAGTTTATTTCAGATATAATTGTTAGTACAGACTCAATGAATTATTCTATTATTGCTAAAAAATATGGTGCAGATGTTCCTTTTATCAGATCAAAAAAAATTTCTGGGGATAAAGTTTTTTCAGTTACATCACTTCATTA
>Ga0209630_10004110_pt1 | contig 12924 bp, 14 predicted proteins | sample COG_01_FD_184745 | JGI IMG/M metagenome (GOLD analysis project Ga0209630, IMG submission 184745) | Pelagic Microbial community sample from North Sea - COGITO 998_met_01 (SPAdes) (version 2) | ecosystem: Environmental > Aquatic > Marine > Neritic zone/Coastal water | place: Helgoland, sampling... | reverse complement strand
TACATAAATAGAATCAGTATAAATTACGACATCTGAATTACTTTTAATTTTTTTTAAAGCCATTATTGCAGCAAGTAATTCCATACGATTGTTTGTAGTATTTTTTTCATTTCCAGAAATATTCTTTTGATTGTTTTCTTTATCAAAGATCACTGCACCCCAACCACCTGGACCTGGATTTCCAGAACAAGCTCCATCAGTATAAATTTTAAATTTCATTAAAAAAAATAATCCTCATGATTTTTTGTATTTTTATGAAATTCTAATCTTTTTAAGTATTCTATAGGATCTTTTACTTTTACTATTGCTCCTTCTACAGTATTTAAAGCATCAAAAACTCGAGTTAGCAAAAACCTCAAAGCAGCTCCTTGAGAAAGCACCTTTATACTTTTTTTTTCTGAATCTGATAATTTTCTTACAGAAGAATAGCCATCTATAAAGTTTTTAGCTTTTGTCACATTAAAACTCAAATTTTCTTTAACTCCATCAAAGCATAATGCATTGAAACAGATAGCTATTTCGAAAGCAAAAAATTCTTCACATGAAAAATAAAAATCTATAATTCCACTAAATTTATCCTTATTAAAAAAAATATTATCATGAAACAAATCTGCATGTATAATTCCTTTTGGTAAATCTTTAGGCCATTTCTTTTCAACATTATTAAGATTCTCCTCTATCAGTTTTGGTAGATCTTTATGTAACTTAGAGCATTGATCTTTTACAGTTTCGAACAAACCTCTCCAAGAATTGACAGACAAATCGTTTTGCCTCTTTATTTTGAAATTCTTTGTTAATTCGTGCATTTTAGCTGTTTCAATTCCGATAGCTTTACAATTTTTAGGTGATAAATTTGATTTAGCTTTCCCCTCAAGAAAAGAAACTATCATTAATTTTTTGCCATCGAAATTTGTAATTGTAGAGTTATTATTATTTAAAACTGGAGCAGGGCATTTAAAATTTGCTTTATTTAAAGAAGACATCAAATTAGAAAAAAAAGGAAGATCTTCAGATCTAACTCTTTTTTCGTAAATAGTAAGTATCAAATTTTTCTTGTTTACTGATAAAAAATAGTTTGTGTTTTCTATTCCTTCTTCGATTCCTTTAAATGAATCTAATTTACCTAAATTATAATTAGATAAAATTTCTTCAATTTTACTTTGATTTAATTGTGTGTAAACAGCCATTAGTTTAGTTCTTTTGGTAATTTGAATACGACTTTTTCCTCTGCAACTACCACCTCTTCTATAGATACTTTTCGATCTTTCTTTATATTATTTAATAACGCTTGTACTAATTTTTCAGGTGCTGATGCACCAGAAGAAATACCAATAGTATTGGAACTCTCTATTTCATGAAAAGGTATCTCCTTTTCCGAATGCATTAATTGAGAGTTTTTGCATCCTGCTTTTTTTGCAACCTCAACCAGCCTTACTGAATTTGATGAATTTCTGCTTCCGACTACAAAAAATAAATCACACTTAGATGCTATTTCTTTAACTGCAGATTGACGATTGGTTGTAGCGTAACAAATGTCCTCTTTAATTGGACCTTTAATCTCAGGAAATTTATTTTTAAGAGCATTAATAATTTCTGCAGTATCATCAACTGATAGTGTTGTTTGAGTTATATATGCTAGAGGTTTTTTAAAATTATCTACTTTAAGACTTTCGACATCATTTTTAGTTTCTATTAATCTAATTGATCCATTTGGAAGCTGTCCCATTGTACCAATAACTTCTGGATGATTCTTGTGTCCAATTAAAAATATTTCATAACCTTTTTTATTTAATTGTTCAGACTCTCTATGCACTTTAGAAACTAAAGGACAAGTTGCATCTACATAGGATAAATTTTTTAACCTCGCTTCGTCAGGAACTGATTTAGGAACTCCATGTGCAGAAAAAATTACAGGTCTACCTCTGTCTTTAACATCAGAAAGTTCGTCTACAAAAATTGCACCTTTTTCTCTTAATTCATCAACAACTTGTTTATTGTGAACTATCTCATGTCTGACGTAAACAGGAGCACCATATTTATTTATTACCTTTTCGACAATTTCAATTGCTCTTTTAACGCCAGCACAAAATCCTCTAGGTGAAGCTAAATAAATTTTAAGATCTTTTTTCATTCTTTTCTAAAAAGTATTCGAGCAATATATGCGGAAAAGTGAGAGACGCCAAACCAATAAATATTACTTTATAAATAGCCTCGTCGAGCTTATAGGAGCTATTAAGAAAATATACCGCTATTAAAAACATCACACCAGTTACAAAAGTTAATGGAAAAGCTTTGTTAATAAATTTCTTTAGTCCTGATCTAAAAGACTTATCTAGTTCGAAGATTAATGTAATTGAATGCCTTATAGAATGAAGAAAGCAAAAATAAATTGTGAAAGCCAAAACAGGAGTTAAAAAGAGATTTAATATAATTAACGAAAAAAAATCCATTATCATCAATGCTTTAAAGTCAGCCTTTTTCTTATTAGAGATAATTAGAGATGATAAAAAGCTTAAACACAAAAAAATTATTAAGAATTGATTAGTGAATAATTGAGACTCAAAAACATTAAAGTTTAAAATTTCAAATATTTCGTTTGTTTTATCTCTCTGAAACAATAACGGAGCAAAAATTACTGCCGATCCTTTTAAAAAGTACAAAAACTCAGATATTAGAAATTTTTCTTTAAATGAGAATACCGTATCCTCCTTACCAAAGTGATAAGCTGCTACAACAAGAAATAATAATAAAACAGTATTAGGAAAAAATACCCACAAAAAAACTATTAAGATAGAGATTAAAATATATATAAAATAAAAAGTAAAAAGAGATCTATAACCAAATAAATATAAAAGTTTTTTTCCTTTTAAATTATCTAATGCTCCATGCGAAATTCCTAAAATTAATATTAAGATTAAACAAAATATTATCGGCTCGTAATTTACCATAAAGTAGAATGGGCTAATCAAAATACAAAAATTGAAAAATATAAGTGAGTGTTTAAAATTTATCTTTTCCATTATTGAAATAGAGCCCTCATAAAAATTAATTTTGGCATTCTTCCTATAATATTAATATCTTCAAAGATATTACTTTTATTAGATAAAAATTTTATTACACAGTTTGATGAAGCTTTAAACATTTCAAAAAATATTTTTGGCATTTTATCCGGGTTATTTTTTAAAACTCTCAAAAATATTTCATCCAAAAACTGATATTTCTTTCCTATATTGTACATTTTTATTTTTTCAATTTTATCAATATTTTCGACAATATATTTACTATGCTCTTGGATATTTAAAAAAGTATACCCTGTGCTTAACCTTGTCATTCCGCCAGCAGATCCAATATAAACAGTTTTCTCATTATTTTTATTTAATGGATGGAATAATGGTATAGCACCTTTTTCAGTAAAATTTATTTTATAGTCTTTTATACCAAGATTATTTTTTATATAATTTTCTAATTGAAGATCGTAATCCATTAAGCTTTGATCTTCTAAATTTGAAAGCCATGTTGTTTCAATTAAAGCTTTATTTTTACTAAATGGTAAAGTGTAAAAAAAGTGAACATCATTTCTTTGATCACAATTAAAATCCATTAGATTTATTATTTCTTCATCAAAAATATTTTTAGGTGTTTCTATCTCGATACCTTGAAAGTGTTGCCACAATTTAGATTTATCTAATTCTTTTTCATGAACACTATTAAAAATTATGGAATTTTCTGAGTTGATTTCACTTAGGTTTTTAAAAAAACTTATATTGGAATTTGTAGATAGCTTAGAATTTATTTTTTTATAAAATTTACCACTATCGATGCTTTGATAGGGAAATTTTTCATTAGTTAATTCATGCGAACTATCTGGAGAATTTATCGTAAAGTTGTTCCAACTTTTAATTACACAATCATCAAAATTATGATTAAAAACTTTCCAAAAAGACCATGTCTTGTCTCTTTTATATTCCTCACGAGTTTCAATAATTGCTAAAGTTTTCTCTTTTAACTTATCATTAATTTCAAGCTCATAAGCTAAAGATAGGCCCGCGCATCCACCTCCGATAATTATATAATCAAATTCTTTCATTTAAATTAATCTCTTGACTTAAGATATTATGATTTGTTTGGTTATCGTAATTTAAATTTTTGATGAACAATAATTTAATAAAGTCAAAAACAGATAAAAAGGTCTGAATTATTTTTTCAACCATAGGAACATAGATTTTGCCAGCTTTATTATAATTATCTATATTTTTCTGCTTAAGGATATAGTCACCTATTTTTCTGTAAATACGCCTTGCAACAATAACTGAAAATCTTGATCTAATTGGTATATTACTAATAGAGTTAAATGAATTTTCGTAAAATATTTGAGACTCACTAATTATTTTCTGAATTGCCAAAAAATCGTGATCAATATATTGTCTATTACGTGCTTTATCTTCACAAACATCTCGAGCAATATTGGTAAATTGCATAGCTATCCCTAGATCAATCGCGCCTTTTAAAGACTCCTTATTTTTAACTTTCAGTATTTTTGACATCATTAAACCGACTGTTCCAGCAACTCTATAAGAATAAACAAGCAAATCTTTTTTCGAATTTATCACTACTTTTTCTTTTAAGTCTGTTTCTACTCCATCAAATAAATCAATTATTATTTGTTTAGAAATGTTTTCGTTGTCAATAACTGACCAAATATCTTTTATAATTTGGTTGTTAAGATTTTTATTTTCAAAATCTCTTTTAAATTTTGAAAAAATTTCTTTTTTTGTTTCCAGATTGTTATCATCATCTACAATATCGTCTAAGGTTCTACAAAAATTATATAAAGAAGAGCATTTGTCAAAAGTATTACTCGATAGAAAAAAACTTGCCCAATAAAAAGATTTAGCATGTTTCTTTAGTAAATTACTTTTCATTAAAATAATTTATCTAAAACTTTTGCTGATGAAAGAACACCGGGCATTCCAGCACCCGGGTGTGTACCGGCACCAACAAAGAATAAGTTTTTATATATTTCAGATTGATTATGAAATCTAAAATAAGCTGACTGAGAAAATTTTGGCTGAATTGAAAATCCAGATCCATAAAGAGTTGCTAAATCGATCTCAAAATAATCAGGTGTTAAATAAAAATCACTTACCACATTTTCTTTAATGCCAGGCAGAACAGTCTTATCCATTTTATCTAGAACTAAATCTTTGAATTTATCGCCTTCATCGATCCAGTTAACTTTAGACAAATTATTTGGTACCGGAACCAATACATAAAAAGCATCTTGGCCTTCTGGAGCCATATTAGGATCTGTTGCAGATGGTCTATGTAAATAATAGCTTATGTCGTCAGATAGTATTTTCTTTTCAAAAATTTTATCAAGATGTTTTTCATAATCTTCTCCAAAATAAATTGTATGATGCGCAACATCACCATATTTTTTTTTAGAGCCAAAATAATAAACAAATAATCCCATTGAATAATCCATTCTTCTCATTTTTTGCTTAAATAAAAAATCATAATCTTCCTTCGATTTTATCAAGTTGTTGTAAACATTAGGAGGATCGGAGTTACAAATTACATAATCACTATTAATTATTTTTGAATTATTAATTTTTACACCTTTAACTTTTTTATTTTCTGTAATTATTTCAGTAACTTCAGCGTCTTTAATAATCTTGATATTTTCTTCAATCATTAGCTTTTCTAAGGCTTTAACTACGCTTCCGGTTCCTCCCATTGAGTAATGTATGCCCCATTTTTTCTCTAAAAATAAAATTAATGTATATATCGAAGTAGTACTGAAAGGATTTCCACCTACTAAAAGAGGATGCATGCTAAATACTCTTCTCAATTTTTCATTTGATATATAGTTTGAAACCAAACTGTAGACTGACTTATAACTTTTTAATTTTAGTAAAGACGGAATCTGCTTCATCATAAAGATTAAATTATTAAAAGGTTTGTCTGATAAATCTGTAAAACCTTTATTAAAAATTTTTTCAGTAAAATTTACTAAATTTTTATATCCATTGTAATCAGAAGGATTAAATTTTTTAACTTGTTCCTCCATAGATTTATCGTCTCCATTGTAATCAAACTTATCTCCGTTGCTAAATACAAAACGGTACCATAAATCTAAGGGTACGATTTTGACATAGTCAGAAATATTTTTATTGAACAGTGAGAATAATTCTTCAAATAGATAAGGAGCAGTTATTACTGTTGGACCTCCGTCATAAATAAACTGATCTTTTTTAAAAACTCTAGCACGACCACCAAGATCAGGATGTTTTTCTACCAAAGTTACTTTATGGCCTTTAGCTTTTAATCTAAGTGCAGCAGCTAGACCTCCAAAACCTGATCCAATAACAGTTGTTTTTTTTGCCATAATTTATATGGCTATTCTAACTAGATTTTTTATTAAGTGCTAATTTTGTTTCCTCAAGACTAGAGCTGTAAATTTTATCTAATTTACTTTTATCCATTGAGTTTTTTATGAGTTTTTCGACTGACTCTATAGCAACTTTTACCGAGGCGTTTTTAATATCTTTTAAAGCCTGATTTTTGAGCTGTTTAATTCTTTCTTCGGCATTTTTCTTTCTAGACTCCATTAAATTATGAAAATTCCGATTTGTTTTAATAACATTTTTTTCAGCTTCTTCACTCGCTTTATCTATCATTTGTTTTACCTCAGCTTTGGAATTGCTAATTTTTTTTTCATGTTCTGTTAAGATATTTTTAGCATCTTCTTTGAGTTTATCAGCTTCATCAATTTGACTTTTGATACTATTAATATTTTCATCTAAAGTTGTTTTAATTTTTTGAGGAATTTTAAAATATATAAGTAATCCTATAAAAGCAAAAAAGGATATCATTACCCAAAAAGTTGCATCAATCGTCATAAATATTTACCTAAGTTTTTTATCGATATATCTTTAACAGCTGCTTTAATGCTGCTTTCATTAAGTTTGTCGCCAGAAATTGACTCAATAATATTTGAAGCAATATTTTCTGAAATTTTTTGAATGTCGGAAATAGAGTTTTTTTTAAGATCACTAATATCTTTTTGAGCTTTTATAATTTCTTTTTCGATTTCTTTTTCTATAGCCTCTTTCTTTGATTGAATATTCTTATCTAATGTATTTTTGGACACCATGTGAATTTTAATAACTTCTTTTTTGGCATCTTCCAAAATTTTTTCATACTCTTTAAGTTTTGACTCTGATAATTCTTTAAATTTATTTGCATCTTCTAAATCGTTCTTAATCCTATTTTCACGGTTATCTAAATTATTTTTAATTTTCGGAAGATAAAATTTCGCTATAGATACATACAATATTGTAAAAACTAAAATTAACCAAAACGCTTGAGAAGCCCAATACTTTGGATCCAGCTGAGGCATTCCCGCCTCAGCTGCAAACAAATCATTTTGTATAGCGAATAACGCTATAATGAAAACAAAATATCTACTCATAATTATTTATTTAAAATGCAAATAAAATAATTAAAGCTACTACAAGACCGAAAAGTCCAGTCGCCTCTGCTAAAGCAAACCCTAAAAGCAAATTAGGGAATTGTTTTTGAGCTGCTGACGGATTTCTCATTGCACCAGAGAGGTAGTTACCGAAAATAATCCCGATACCTACACCAGCTCCTGCTAATGCGATTGCAGCAAGACCTGCTCCAATCATTTTTGCCGCTTCTAACTCCATTTTTCCTCCTTTATTAATTAATGATGTAAATTTAATGCATCATTTAAGTAGATGCAGGTTAATATTGCAAAAACATAGGCCTGCAAAAACGCAACCAATATTTCTAAGCCTGTTAATGCTACTGAAAAACCAAGCGGTAACCACCCCCCTAGTAATCCTAAACTTATGACAAATCCACCAAAAACTTTTAACATAGTATGCCCCGCCATCATGTTCGCAAATAATCTTACTGACAAACTCACTGGCCTGCTTAAATATGAAATAATCTCAATAATTGTGATTAATGGTAATAATACTGCTGGGACTCCACTTGGAACAAATATGCTTAAATATTTAAAACCATGTTTAGCAAATCCAATAATAGTAACCGCGATAAAGATAAAAAGAGCCAGAATTAAAGTAACAATAATATGACTAGTTACAGTAAATGAGTAGGGCAACATCCCCACCATGTTACAAAACAAAACAAACATGAATAAACTAAATATAAAAGGAAAGTAAGGTTTAGCTTTAGAGCCCGCGGTATCGCTTATCATTTTAGCAACAAAGGCGTAAAACATTTCAGCGATCAATTGAATTTTATCGGGAACAATTTTTCTCTCTTTAGTTCCTAAAAATAAGAATAATAATATGATTGATGCGCTAATAACCATAAATAGGCTTGCGTTTGTAAAAGATAAATCTATTCCAGCAATTTTTATTTCAGGTCCAATTTTATGAACACTAAATTGCTGCATTGGATTATTTGCCATAAATTCCTTATAATATTAGTTCTCTTTTTGCATTCTGTTAGCAGTTCGTATTACGTTTAATATTCCTGCTGCCGTGCCTAAAAAAAAGAAAATTATAATTAACCAGGGTTTAGTATCAAACCAACTATCTAAAATAAACCCAATTATTGTCCCAACAGCAACTGCAGCCACAAGTTCAGTGCCTAATTTGAAAGCACTACCCAAAAATGAGCCTTTTTTTTCATTGTCAGACTGAATTTGTTTTTGAATTTTTGATTTTGCAATTTTTAGGCGAGTTTTAAAATCTTCAGGAATTGTCATCAAACTTAAGCTACTAATTCCTCAGCTTTTTGTAAATCCACAGAAACTAATTGACTCACACCTTGTTCAGCCATCGTAACTCCATATAACCTGTGCATTCTAGACATTGTTAAAGCATGATGGGTAATAATTATAAATTTTGTTTTTGTAATTTTTGTAAGCTCATCTAATAATTCACAAAACCTTGTAACATTGGCATCATCAAGAGGAGCGTCAACTTCATCTAAAACACAAATTGGCGATGGGTTTACTAGAAATACGGCAAAAACTAAAGATAAAGCTGTCAGAGCTTGCTCTCCTCCAGAAAGCAATGTAATTGATTGCAATCTTTTACCAGGGGGAGAAACGTACATCTCCAATCCAGCTTCTAAAGGATCTTCAGAATCTACAAGTTCTATTTTTGCATTACCACCATTAAATAATTTTGTATAAACTTCGTTAAACTTCCTATTCACTTTTGTAAAAGCATCTAACAATCTCTCTCTTCCTTTTTGATTAAGTTCATCAATACTTGTTTTTAATTTAACAATAGCTGAATAAAGGTCAGCTCTATCATCTTCCATTTTCTGAATCTCAGTTTCATACTTTTTAGTTTCCTCATCTGCTCTTAAATTCACTGAACCTAATGACTCCCTTTGTTTTTTTATTTTTTCTGATTTTTGAGACTGTTCTTCTAACAATGGAAGGCTATCAGGGGGTGTTTGATTTAAATCGGATTGTGATAATATTTCATTTTCATTGCTAATATTTAATTCACTTTTAACTGAATGAAGAAGATCTTTTTTTCTATTTTCTATACCCTCGATAGTAGCTTCATTTCTTGCTTTATTTTCTTTTAATTCAGAAAGTTTAGTTTGAATTTCTTTAATATTTTGGTTGATTGCGTTATATTTTTTTTCAGCTGCATTTAAATCATTTTCAATTTCATCATTCCTTTTCTTAGTATTTTCTAAATTTTGAAGATTTTGCCCTTTTAATGAAGCAATCCGTTCAGGATTTTTTTGATTATCTTTAAATTCTGCTTTTATTTTATTTTTACGATCGGTTAATTCAGATATCATTTTTTCTGAATTTGTTTTTAAATTTCTCCAATTTTCTAATTCTACATCAATATTTTTTATCCTTTCTATTCTTTTGATCGAGTCACTTTGAATTGATTTGTTTTTTCCGTATTTTTCCGCATACTCTTCTTGCGATGAAGTAATTTTTTTTACAGTTTGTTTAAGCTCCTTAAAAATTTCTTTAGTAAGTCTTACGTTATCTTCAATATATTTTTCAATTTTATCTAAAATTTTATCTAATTGATTTTGAAGATCGTCCAATTTAGATTTAGACTGCTTTAGTTCTCTTGAAGAACTCGTTTCCACCTGTACTAATTCATTTTCTGTTTTAAGCAATTCTTCTTTTTCTCTTGAAATCCTTTTTTCATTAAGTTCTGCATCCAAGGAAATACTTTTTTCTCTTTCTAAATCTGACTCAACAGTTTTAATCGATTTTTCCAATTTTTCTTGTAAAGATTTCACTCTAGACTCTTCTTCATCAAGATTATTAATGTCTAAGTTAAGTTTTTGTAAACTTGCTAAACTTTCCATTTTTTTATCTCTTAAAGGAGCTAATTTTTTATTTTCCTCTTCTAACAGAGTATTGTTATGGTTAAAATCTATGTTTATTGCACTTATTTCGTCATCAAGTTCGCTAAGTTTTTCAGCTATCAGTTTTTTATCTTTTTCTATTTCTCTAATCTTTAAATAATATAGTCCCGCTTCAATTCTTTTAATCTCTTTTGAGATTTCTTTATACTTAGTTGCCTCTTCTGCTTGCTTTTTTAAATTATCCAATTGTTTTTGTTGTTGTTTTTTTAGCTCATCAGCCCTCTTAAGATTATTTTCTGCAGCGTTTAACCTTGTCTCCGCCTCCTGTCTTCTCGCATGTATTCCTGAAATTCCAGCAGCTTCCTCAAGAATAGATTTTCTTTCTATAGGTTTTGAAGTAACGAGTTGTCCAATTCTTCCTTGGCTTATTAACGAGGGAGAGTGAGCCCCAGTAGATAAATCGGCAAATAAAGTTTGAACATCTCTAGCTCTTACTTCTTTATCGTTAATAAAATATTTCGAACCTTTGTCTTTTTCAATTTTTCTTCTTATAGATACTTCATCAAATTCTTTGTAATGAGAAGGACCTTCTTTGTTTTGATTATCTAACAATAAAGAAACTTCAGATATATTTTTTGAAGCCCTATTAGAAGTGCCTGAAAAAATAACATCTTCCATTCCGCTCCCTCTCATGCTCTTTGCAGAATTTTCTCCCATACACCAGCGGAGTGCTTCAACAATATTTGATTTACCACAACCATTAGGACCAACAATTCCAGTTAAACCATTTTCAATCAAAAAAGTAGTTTTCTCAGAAAATGACTTGAACCCTGTTATATTAAGTTGCTTAAATTTCATCTATAAATTTTTATCAATAATCTTTTTAAATGCTTTATAATTAATCTCACTTGTATATTTTTTTTCGTTTACAAGAATTGTAGGCGTTGACTCGATATTATATTTTTTTTGCGCCTCTATTCTTTGATTAAGTATATCATCTTGAGCGTTATTATCTTTGAGGCATTTGTTCATTTTTTCTTCAGTTAAACTAAAATTCACCCCAATTTGTTTTATTAATCCATTGATCTTATTTATATCAGAGCCCACTGCCCAAAACTTTTGCTTATTATAAATTTCCTCTAACAATTCAAATTTTTTATTATTATCGATTTGACATCTTACAACAATTTCAGCATTAAGTGCAGCTAAGTCTAGTGGAAAAGCGTGATGCTCAAACCTAACCAATCCTTTATCAATGTAATCTTTTTTTAGATTATTAAAAACTGCATTATGAAAATTTGCACAATGGGGACAGGTTAAAGAAGAAAAAACTTTTACCGTTATTTTAGCATCTTGTTTTCCCATACTTAATATTTTACTCTCAGCTTGAGCTGTTAAAGCAAAAAGCAAGTAGAAAACTATTTGGAAATATTTATTTATTTCTTTCATTATATGCCTTCAAAAAGTTACTAAGAGAAATTTTAAGTTCATCATTTTTTACTTTGTTTATTTTTTCTTCAATTTTAGAAAAATTTTTTATTTTAGGAAATACTTTTTTTTTAGTATCAATCATATTCTGTACAATCTTTAATGTGACTTGATTAATACAATCATACCCAAAGAAACTATTTATTTTTTCAATAATCTCTTTTTTTTTATACTCAACCTCTAACTCTTTTCCATGAATTACGTTTAAAATTAAATTTCCATTTTTCATATTTTTTCCCATTTTTACTGTTTCAGGATAGCATGCGTCTGAAATTTTTTTCCCTATCATTTTTGTCCAATTGTCTACAATGTTTGAATAATTATAACCACCTTTTCTAAGGTGTTTTTTAAGCACTTTAGGAATTGAGTTTGAAAAAGGCCTAAGCCCTTGAATGAATGTTTGAGTTTTATTATTATTTTTACTATGCATTTAAATCCAACTTTATCAAAAAAAATTCTTGCTTGGTATGATAATAGCAAACGAAATCTACCATGGCGTGTTAGCAAAAAATCGCCAAAAAAGCTTTATTACAGACTTTTAAGCGAATTTATGTTGCAACAAACTCAGGTGAAAACAGTAATTCCTTATTTTAAAAAATTTACAAAAAGATATAAGACACTTAAATCTCTTTCTAAAGCAAATGAAACTCAAATTCTAAAAATGTGGGAAGGTTTGGGCTACTACAGAAGGGCTAGGAATTTATTAGCATCAACTAAATTGTTAGTAAAAAAATATAATTCTAAGCTTCCAAATACTTTAAAAGAGATAAAAAAATTACCAGGAGTTGGAGATTATACCGCTAATGCGCTGATGGGTTTTATTCATAATCATCCAACAATAGCTATAGATGGAAATGTAAAAAGAGTATTCACAAGATATCTAAATAAAATAGAGTCAAAGATAAATTTTGAAAAATTAATTGAAACAAATAAAAAAAATCTTTTTATTACAAACAGAAACTCTGATTTTGTTGAAGCATTAATGGAATTTGGAGCTTTAATTTGTAAGCCAAAAGACCCAAAATGTGGTCAATGTTGTTTGAATAAAAGTTGCAGGTATTTAAAATCGTCAAATAAGAT
>Ga0209630_10004108_pt1 | contig 12927 bp, 12 predicted proteins | sample COG_01_FD_184745 | JGI IMG/M metagenome (GOLD analysis project Ga0209630, IMG submission 184745) | Pelagic Microbial community sample from North Sea - COGITO 998_met_01 (SPAdes) (version 2) | ecosystem: Environmental > Aquatic > Marine > Neritic zone/Coastal water | place: Helgoland, sampling... | reverse complement strand
GTCCTTAGTAAAAGGACGAGAGAAGGACAGGATTTCTGCCTTATCTACACTTTAGAATATCATAAATTAGTCGAGTGACGCATACTAGAATAGACCCCACCCGGTACCCACCCCTCATTTTCAGTCGGGGACTCCTATCTACCCCTATACATTCTAATCTGCACAAACGATCCCCTAGCATCCTCAAAATACACCCCCTATGAAATACCAATTAATCTACCTTAGTCATACCTCATAATTACTTGGTCCAAGGTTAGACTCCTGGCGTACCCACTAATCAAATTTATATTGACTAGTCAGTCATTTGTTAGTATTCTGATGCAAAATTAAGACTATTAAAATCTAGAAAAAATTATGAGAGAAAAAGAGCTGCTCATTATTGATACAGCTATTCGCCTTTTTGCAAAAGAAGGTGTGGGGGTTGCGACGGCAAAAATTGCTAAAGAGGCAAATGTGTCCAACGGGACATTGTTTAATTGTTTTAAAACAAAAAAAACGTTAACTGATTCTATTTATGTTCATATTAAATCTCATATGGCAGATTATATTCTAAATCCAATCAATTTAGAGGGTGATTTATATGATATTTTTTCCGAGGTATGGTTGTCATATTTTAAATGGTGCAAAAAAAACCCTTTAGAAAAAATGACATTAGATTTGTTGAAGACATCGCAAACCTTAAGCGACGCCATAGTACATGAAGGAAATCAGTCCTGGACTAAGATTCATAGAAAAGTTGAAGAAGCTATCACAAAAGGAAATATTATCAAGCTGCCTGATAACCTGGTATGTTCGATTTGTGAGGGCATCCTTAATTCATCAATAGATTACATTAAATCTAATAACCTTTCTGAGAAGGAGGCTAAAGTAATTCTGGAGCAAAGTTTTAATATTTTTTGGAAGGGCGTTATTATATGATTTCACTCAAAAAGACATTCCTCGCATTAATTTCTGTTGCAGTGGTTGCCTTAATAGCACTATTTTTTATTGGTGATTATAAGCCGATATCACTCCCAGAAAATGTGATAGAGCCTCAAGCAATTACAGTTTCAGTGGAGGTGATGAAATCTGAAAAAATCCAAATTTGGTCTGAATATTCTGCACGTTTAGAGGCAGTAGCATTTGCAGAAATAAGACCTCAAGTATCAGGCATTATTACCGAAGTTCGATTTCAGGATGGTCAAATGGTGAAACTTGGTGAGATTATATATGTGATTGACCCCCGCCCATATAAAGCGATTTTAGATCAGGCGCAAGCAGATTTGGAAACTAGTAAAAATAATCTTACACTGGCAACAAAAGAATACAATCGGGCCAAGGAATTAATTACAACAAAGGCAATATCGCAACGTGTGCTTGACATAAGGGAAAACGTCGCCCGTACAGCACAAGACTCTTTGAGCCGAGCTTTAGCGCGATTAGAGCAAGCGAAAATAAATGTTGATTATGCCTATATTAAGGCACCAATCTCAGGAAAAATAAGCCGAGCTGAAATTAAGGTTGGAAATTTAGTACAGTCGGGGGCTAATGCACCATTGCTAACAACGATTGTTGCAACCAATCAAATTTATGCAGATTTTGATGTTGATGAAAAAACATATCTTACTATTCTTGGTGATAACCCCGAAAAAATTCCTGTTGAATTATCTATAGGAAGCAAAGCAAAAAAATATAATGGAACAATTGATAGTTTTGACAATCGTATCGATCCAATTTCCGGAACAATTCGTGCTAGAGCCTTATTTAAAAATAAACAATCAAGTTTATTACCAGGCATGTTTGCAACTATCAAAATGGGACAGTCAATACCAGCGGATGTTATTACAATCCCGGAAGCTGCATTAGGGACCGATCAAGATAGAAAATTCGTTTATGTGGTTAGTAAAGACAGTGTTGTAGCTTACCGTTTGGTAGAGATTGGCATGACCATCAATGGCCGTCGTATTATTACATCAGGCTTAAATGAAGGGGATATGGTTATCGTTGAAGGTCTAATTAAGATTAGGCCTGGGGTTATCGCTGTACCTCAAATAAAAGATAAGGAGGCCTAGAGAAGAATGAATATTTCTGGTTTTTTTATTGAGAGACCAATCTTTGCAAGCGTTCTATCTATTTTAATATTAATTGCCGGGTTGGTTTCGGTCTTTAACTTGCCCATCACCGAGTACCCAGAAGTTTCTCCGCCCTCCATACAAATTACGGCTAATTTTCCAGGGGCCAATCCATCGGTAATCGCAGAAACTGTCGCAATGCCATTAGAGGAACAAATCAATGGCGTTGAGAATATGATTTACATGGATTCGAAAGCAACCAGCGATGGACGATTGAGGCTGACAGTAACATTTGCGATTGGAACGGATGTTGATTTGGCTCAACAGATGGTTCAAAATCGGGTATCGCAGGCTTTGCCTCGGTTACCTGATGTTACTAGAACTTTGGGGTTAACGGTTGTCAAAAGCTCTCCTGATTTAACTATGGTTGTGCATTTACGCTCACCCAATGATTCTTATGACATGTTGTATCTGAGGAATTACGCGACAATTAATGTTAAAGATCAGTTAGCAAAGATTAAGGGTGTCGGACAAGTAAGTTTATTTGGGTCTGGCGATTATGCCATGCGCATTTGGCTGGATCCGAAAAAAGCAGCCGAACGTAACTTAACGTCCAGCAATATTATCACAGCTATTCAGCGTCAGAATATTCAGGTTGCTGCAGGCTTAATTGGAGGACCTCCCTACAATGAAAACGTTACAGTTCAAATGCCAATTAATGTACAAGGACGCCTCAAAAGCATAGAAGAGTTTGAAGATATTATTATTAAGCGAGATGGAAATGGTACTATTACGCGCTTATCGGACATTGCTATTATTGAGCTTGACTCACAAAGTTACGGGCTTAGATCACTATTAAATAATCAACAGGCGGTGGCGATCCCGATTTTTGCATCACCCGGATCAAACGCATTGGAAATTTCACAAGATGTGCGCAAAAGAATGGCGGAGCTTAAAGCAACAATGCCAGAAGGGGTAGATTATTCGATTGTCTATGACCCAACTGTTTTTGTTGGTGATTCAATTAAAGCCGTTATCAAAACTCTGCTAGAGGCAATTGCGCTCGTTGTCTTGGTAGTCATTATTTTCCTACAAAGCTGGCGGGCGTCAATCATTCCATTACTGGCAGTTCCTGTGTCGATTATCGGTACCTTTGCATTTATGTTGTTATTTGGATTTTCAATAAATGTTTTAACTCTATTTGGTCTTATTCTGGCAATCGGTATAGTGGTGGATGACGCTATTGTTGTGGTAGAAAATGTTGAGCGTAATATTGAAGAGGGAAAGTCACCCAAAGAAGCAACCACGCAAGCGATGAAAGAAGTAACAGGCCCTATTATTGCTACGACACTAGTTTTAGCGGCTGTGTTTGTCCCCATTTCTTTTGTTAGCGGTTTAACTGGAATATTTTATAAACAATTTGCGATCACCATTGCTATTGCAACCGTTATTTCAACGTTTAATTCGTTGACCTTGTCACCATCTCTTGCAGCACTTTTATTGAAACCAAAAGGTAAGGATAACGATTGGTTAACTCGAATTATTAACTCTCTTTTCGGATGGCTTTTTAGAATTTTCAATAAAGGCTTTGATAAAACTCAAAGCAACTATTCTAGGTCCGTTGGTATATTTGCACGCCGTAAATTTGTGATGATGGGTGTTTTTGCAATTCTTGTTGGATTTACAGCATTTAGTTTTACAGAAGTTTCTAATGGGTTTGTTCCATCACAAGACAAAGGCTACCTGATTGCTTTTGCCGCCCTGCCTCCAGGAGCAACACTTGATAGATCAGAGGCGGTTATGCGAAAAATTGGGGATATCGCTTTGAAAGAATCAGGCGTCATAGGGGCAGTTCAATTTCCCGGGTTATCGATTAACGGGTTTGTGAATTCGCCTTCTTCCGGTATTACCTTTATTCGCTTGGATGACTTTGAAAAAAGAAAAGGGCTCAGTGGAGAGTCGATTAAAGATAAATTACAGCGAAAATTTAGTGCTATATCTGAGGCATTTATCGTAGTGGTTATGCCACCGCCAGTCCGCGGAATGGGAAATAGCGGAGGATTCGCATTACAGTTACAAGACCGCTCCAATGTAGGTAATTTAAAATTTAATGAAACTGTTCAACAAATTGTGACCATGGCACGCGGCAGCCCGATGCTAAATCCCTACAGTATTTATACAAATTATGAGATCAATTTCCCTCAGTTATTTGCTGATGTTGACCGAACTAAGGCTCAGCAGATGGGCTTACCTATTGATGAAATATTTAATACGATGCAGCTCTATCTTGGGTCACGTTATATCAATGATTTTAATCTATTTGGTCGTACCTATCAGGTGATCGCGCAAGCGGATAGAAAATTTAGATCAAATGCAGAAGATATCGGCCGCTTAGAAACCCGAACTGAGTATGGCGACATGGTTCCATTGTCATCTGTTGTAAAGGTGAGAGAAACATTTGGCCCAGAAAATGCAATGCGTTATAACGGATTTCGTTCGGCAGATATTAACGGAAGTGCCTCTGAAGGTTTTTCATCAGGACAGGCAATGGAAGCGATCGAAAATATATTAGATGATAATTTGCCACTTGGTGTGGGGTATGAGTGGACGGGCCTAACATACCAACAAGTGATTGCCGGAAATACAGCTTTGTATGTTTTCCCATTGTGTTTATTGTTAGTCTTTTTGGTATTGGCCGCACAATACGAAAGTTGGGTGCTTCCCTTAACAGTAATCATGATTGTTCCAATGGCAATACTGTCTGCAATGATAGGTATCTATATTTATGGCGGGGACAATAATATCTTCACTCAAATCGCTTTATTTGTTTTAGCGGGACTAGCATGTAAGAATGCAATTTTGATTGTTGAATTTGCACGCGAGCTAGAAAAACAAGGTCGATCGATAGTTGAAGCTGCTGTTGAAGCCTCACATCTCCGCCTGCGCCCAATTCTAATGACTTCCATTGCTTTTATTATGGGTGTATTACCATTGGTTGTCGCTTCAGGAGCAGGAGCTGAAATGCGACAAGCAATCGGTGTTGCAGTATTTAGTGGAATGATTGGTGTTACCATCTTTGGGCTAATATTTACCCCTGTTTTTTATGTTGTATTTCGTAAAATAGAAAAAACATAAAAATATGATTGTTGAGAATGATGTTAAACCATGAAAACTAAAAGTGTATTGTTTCTAATAATTGCAACATTAGCCCTGTCAGGATGTATGACTGCAGCATTAGAGTTTCCATCATTAAAATTTCCAGAATCATGGGCTTCAAATGAGAACCAGAATCTTGTTGAAGAAGTGGATATTTCTCATTTAAAGAATTGGTGGTTTAATTTTAATGACTCGAGCTTGAACACGCTGATTGAAAAGATGTTGGTGAATAACCCAGATCGTAACATTGCAAAATCACGAATTTCCGAGGCGCGAGCAATTCGAAAAACAACCCAATCGTCTCTTTTTCCGGAGGTAGGGTTTGGGGCTGAGGGCGGACGCCTAAATAATGGTCAAGCCACAGGAAATTATTATGAGACAGGTTTTGATGCATCATTCGAGGTTGATATTTTTGGTGTAAATAGGAACCGACTGGATGCTGCCGATTCAAGAATAAATTCTTTTGAAGCACAATACCAAGACATAAGCTTGACGTTAATTTCTGAGGTGGCACGTGTCTATGCTGATTTTCGCGCTGCACAAAAAAAAATTGCAATTGCGAACAAAAATTTAATCATCCAAAAGAAAATCCTTAGTCTTATCCGTCAACAATATGAAGTGGGTGAAACTCCTCTGTTGGATTTAGAAAGATCGGAGTCATTAGTTAATACCACAGAAGCATCAATTCCAGAGTTTAAAAGTGAAGCCGATAGAGCGCGCCTTCAACTAACTGTTTTGTCAGGCGTGTTGCCAGCGGAAATTTTACCAATTATTCAGGCAGATGCAGATATCGCATCCCTAAGAATTGAGCCTATCTTAATATCATCGGCATCGGTGTTAAATAATCGCCCGGATATTCGAGCCTCAATTGCCAGCATGACAGAGGCAACATCCTTAAGCTATTCAGCAGCTGCATCAATTTTACCGACGTTTTCGCTGTCAGCATTTTATGGTGTTGGAAAAACCGCATTAATTAATTCAACAAATATTTGGACATTGGCTGGCGGAACAGCAGTTTCATTATTAAATTTTGGGAGAATTGAGGGGGAAATTGACGCAACCAGAGAGCGAGAAAAACAGGCCTTTGAGAATTATCGAAAAACTTTCTTAAACGCGATTGTTGAAGTTGAGACAGCATTGGTTGGTGCCATCCGATTAAGTGCACAGCGTGTCTCGATAGACAGAGCTTATAATAATGCCGAAAATGCCTTGAAATTATCACAGCAATTATATGTTGAGGGCGAAATATCATTCATTGATTTATTGGACGCGCAAAGAACTCTAAACGAAGTAGATACAGCAAGAGTCTCAACGCAACAGGTGCAAGTTAATTCTGTTATTAGCCTTTATAAGGCAATGGGCGTTTATTAAGTTTTAATGTAAAGTTTCTTAATGAACAACACAACAAATCATAACAATACCCAAACGAAGAAATTATTATAAAAATACCTGATGTATATCAACACATTTATAGTAATTATTATGGTGGTGGATCAAGCATCTATGATCATACAACTGTTTAGAACTTGATCGACCAATAGGGGACCCCAGGGTGCGAAGCAACCTGTTATTAAATCAATTTATTAATCTTCATCAGCACGTAAACCAAATGTTCAGGTTTACTAAGGTCTAGGCTGAGATAGTCATTAGGTGGGCGGCCCATAAATTCTGTAGCAGGCGTCATAAAGCAGCCCTGTATGGCTAAATCTGTTAACAGCCTTAGGCGTATATTAGTATCCGCATGTTCCTTTCGTGTTTCCATGCTGCACTTACCATGGCGCCAGTTCCAGTGCTTTGATCCGGTACTTCCTGGTCTTTTATGCTTCTTGTATTTACGACGTTGCATTAGATTTTTCCTGTTGAACGGGGTTAACTTTGTTACTTATTCGCTTAATGGGAGATAATAATGTCGTAAACTTCTTGTGTAAGAGCATAAGCAGATTCAAATAATTCAAGAAGCTCAGTAACGGCATTTGGATATTTTTTGGGTGCTTTAAGTTTTTGATAAACCTCTTCCCCTATAGCGAGCTTGAATAGACGTGATCTATATTTAACATTAATTTCTTCTATAACATTACCGTGGACTCCTTCCATTCCTTTACCATCTATAATCATAAAGATTGTGTAACCAAATTCTTCAGCCATTAATTGAGGTAGCTTCTTAATGTATGCTCTATCGCACGATGAAGGGTTATTGAGGTATTCTTTAATGATATTGATATTGCTGGCCAACATCTGCATGGAAGACTGAAAATCTAATAGTGTGATTGGTTTTTGTGATCGTAACCTTCGATTTTGAGCAAAAACAAACTTTTTAAATATTTGGTAGTTATGCATATTCTTTCCTAAAATTAATAAAAATGAAGATAGGAACCCCGGTGACTAGCCCTCTAAATAATGCCCATCTCTTTTAACCTTGCTTGCCAGAGTTGCCACCGTTGCCAGAGGTTTTGAACAAAGTCTTTTATTTCTTATTTATTTCTATTTAAGTAAAAGGTATGGCAACCCTGGCAAACCTCTTAAAACCCTTATAAATAGTGGCACTTAGCTTGCCATAGCTCTGGCAACCCAGTGGCAAGTCCGGCAACCTAATCCATTCCGTCATCCCACTCCACTTGTATGCCCAGTATTTGCGTGAACTCACCCCTGGCGGTAGCCAAGTCCGGGAGTTGATAACCTCTTTCTTGTTGCCCAGCATTCGATTGACGTCCCTTGGTAGAGCTAGGGCATAAACCTTTCAGACTAGATGCCAGTTGCTGCTGCTGCAGAGGTTGATAACGCGTTGCCTGCTTGTCGTACTCTTTGTACGATTTGACCAGAGCAGTGCTCGAAATGAACATAGGCTTGTTCCATGATGTAAAGCCATGCCAATCATCAGTAAATCTGCCTTCCTGCAACACTTCGAAGTAAAACCGGTCAAAACCACTGAGTGATTGCAATTTCTGGCTGACATGTTCCGCCGTAATGGGTCTTTTTCGGACATTAAATCCACTAATATCCAGATGCATGAGGTCATACAACATGGCCGCAATAACGTTATCGTCCTCAAGCGCTTCGTTTAATGCATTGAAATAGACTGCGTCTTGCTTATGGATAGATGACACGCGGCTAAAATAAAGCCGTCGGTCATCTTTATCGACATGCGCAAAGTGGTCGTGGTTACTGGCGGCAAAGAACCTGTGGTATGAGTCTATGGTTCTTGATGGCTGGTACTTCTGCTCAATCCGACATTTAGGTTCTGTAATTAAAGATTTGAGTTTATCAGTTGAGCGTTTGTCCCCATGAAATAGCCCTTCGTCAAAAAAAACAACATAGTTGCGCTCTAAAGCGGCATTAAATTGACCCACGATTTCTCCTACATCTGATACCTGCAACGAAGTCCTTGACCATATACGTTCCAACATTTTAAAAAATGTACCTTTACCTGTACCCTGGCCTGATAAAAACACTATCATCACCCCAGGCTTTTCATCTGGTCGTTGAATCATGTGCGCTAAGTAATTGATTATATAGTCATTTTGATAAACACCGTTGTCAGAAATAACTGAATGTAAAAATTCTTGGACAACAAACCAATCGCCTTGTTTTGGGCTTATGGGCGGATCAATCCAGTAATTAAGGGTGCTAGGTGGAGTAGGCAAGGGACTGAAAGCCACTGCGTTGTATACATCCGTATTAGGGTTGACTAACAAGTTATTAAACTCGGTTTTAGGATGACAATTGTACGGTTGGTTTTCTAATGCACGATAGATAAGGATTTGTGCTTCATTCCGCCTATAAAAATTTATGTCGCCTTGGTTTCCAGCCATAACTGCAGCGACTTCATTTCTATCAACAAACCGAATTTCTCCTGCCAGGATAAGTAAGGCATAGCACTCTTGAAGATGCGCTAAAGCAGTACCCTGATTATTTATAACGGCTAGAGTGCTCATACCTGACCCCCTTTTTTAGCCAGATAATAGATGGTTCCTAGGGTAGGGCTATCCTTGCGGGTAGGATCGTAACCATTAATTACATTATTAAAAATAACCTCATTAAATAACTCAGGTGCAGTCTTACTCCAAGTCATAGCTAACTCAACAGAACAGCTCCAACTTGTGCTTAACAAGCCCCATATCACGTTACGCCAGGTAATGTAGGAACAATCTGCGGGAATCTGACTGAGAGCATACTCGACCTGGCATACTGTTCTTGCGGTCTGTGGGGTTGGGGAAATTAGTAAATGTTCAGCTTTCCTGCTATCACCATTAGTAGTTGTCCGTTTTCGGGTATCAGGGATATAAGGTGCGCCATTATTCACGTATTCTTTTCTAGCAAATGCTTCCGTTTCAGGTGGGTGGGATGGCGCTAAAAAAAACTGTGATTTTGTTTTAATACATAGGTCAATATATTTTGTATACTTCCTTAATACTGGTATATCTTCAATAAAGTTAGGAACTGCATTAGGAAACTCATCAGGGGTCATAGTTCTGCTAGTTTCAGCAATCACCCTATACCGATTACCTTTAAGTTTATGGTTATGTGAGGTATGTACAACTGCATTAATACCTTGAGACTTTAACCCCTCAATTAACTCATCAAATATATCATTAGGAACGCTATCAATATCAATCGGGAATAGAGTTCGATTTATTATGTTCTTATCATTACGATAGTTATTCTCAACCTCACCGAATACAAAGCCGCTATTAACAAACTTATCACCAGTAATTATGAAGGGTAGCTCTCCGATCTCTTTCAAGGACATCTCTACTGGAACACCTCTAGTAAATTCACCCTTATTAGTACCTTGTAACTTTAATAATTTATGTTTCATAGCTACTCCGTTACTTCAGAAGTATTTCTATCCACCCAATCATCTAGCTCAGACTTTTTAAATACAGATATCCTTGAAGATATTTTTCTAGGACTAGGAAAGTCATCATTAACATCTTTGCCTTTAACCCAAACAGTAGACAATCCCATACTTAAATATCTAGCTACTTCTTCTGCTCTGAAATAACAATCCTCCAACTCTTTAACTATTTTAGTTCTAGTTCTTTTTTCATTTTCCATCTTAAGAATTACTCCATAAATATTAAAATTACACTTGACCAAACATAAACAGAAGTTAAAATAAATTGGGTACTAACTACTATTTATTGTTGTTACTAGGTATTAATTTTATGCCAAAGTAGTTGGAATCCTTACTAATTGCGGTGTGAGAAATTACTCCCTAATTAAAAATCCAAATAGAGAAAATAGACATATGTTAATAGAATATAAAAGGTGGGTAGAACTACTTAAACTAACCCCCCAAGATAATAACTGGAAGCATTTACATATTAGATTTCAGACAGATAACTCTTATTACAGAGAGATGAAAGATTACATAGACCATGTTTTAAATGAGTTTGTTGAAGATGATGATGACTATAAGCATGTCAAAGAATCAGTAGATAGAAATGCAAATGTATGGAAAACTTTTTGTGAAAGTGCTTCAGTAAACTTTGTTAAGCAATGGTTAAATGACCCACTCATGCGACCCTCTAAATACGATATAAAACAATTCCAACTGTTGTTTATTCGTTCTGCTAAACAAGATACTTTTAGGACTTTACCTTTAGAAGCTGACTGGGATTTACTACTAATGATGGCAGATTTACATAAGAAAAATGTAGATATGGGTATGTCTTTAGATAAAGCTTTTGCATTAGGTGAAGAACCAGTAGGGCGCCCAAGAAATCCTTTTGAGATACCTGAATGTATTGTAAGAATGGTAGATAGTATGGTTTGGGGTTATATGACTCAAGCTGAAGTCATTAGAGCAGAGATAGAGAACTCAAAGACACCCAATCATAATGAAAGCCACTATAAGAAACTATTCGCTAGATATAAATGGACTGCACTTAATAACTATCTTATTAACAGATTCTATGAGGGCGATAGTGATACGCTAGATGAAAAGGAAAACGATGCAATACATAAGTATTGGGACAAAATTGTTATGCCTGAAAAGATAGAGATATATCCAAAGTTTGTTTAGCGTCGAATAGGTAGGCTAGGTGGAAAGGGCAGTAAAAAAACAGTTACTGCTGAAGTAATTAAAGCGAATAAAAACTTACATTAACTAGGGAGATATATTATGGATTCATTGGAAGTAACTAATTGGTTATTTGTGATTTTGATAGTTTTAATAATATTCATATGGAATGACATAAATCAAAAATTGAGTACTTTAGATTATATTGATAGAAGTTTTTGGAAGGAATGGAGGAGGGTTAATGGGGTGGTGAAGGAAGATATAGAAGACTATTAATACTATTGTTTATCGCACCAATCTGCATAGGCTTGGATAATCTCTCTTCTACCTTCTAGATAATCTTCTGTACCCATATATGTTTTTCTCTGAGTAGTTTGGGCGTAAGCATGAGTTAGCTGTGCTTCAATCATCTCAACTGGAAACTTCTGTGGCAACTTTGATACCACTATATTATAGAGTGTTCTAAAGCCATGTACTGTTGTCTTATCACCAGTTAGTCTTTGTACACACAATCTAGCGGTGTTCTCTGATATTGGCTTACTCTTTAACCCCTCAAAGATATAATCTTTACCCTTACTATTAAGCAAAGTCTTTAGGGCATTTAGTTTTGTCATACATTGTTTGGGTAAAGGACATCTAAAACTAACTCTACCTTTCATATAAGTACTAGGGATATTCAATGTATTTGTTTTAGTATCAAGCCATGACCATTTAGCATTAGATAATGACGAATTCCTTAAAGCGGTAATCATTACGACATATACAAATGTTCTAATAGCTAAACCTGACTCTCTATCCATGTCTAAATTAGTTAGGAACTCACCGACCCTGTCTTCTGAAAGGTGTGCTTGGTGTTTTGCTTTAGGTGGGGCAAGTAAGCTATTACCCGCTAACTCAAGAGTAGGGTTGGCACCCTTAAATATTCTTTTCTCTTTCATATGTATAAAGATTTGATTAACTAGACTCTTAACTTTCATAGCTGAACTAGGTGCTTTGCTTCGTACTTTTTCTAATACTGCTAATAGGATTTCATCATTTACATCTGCTAATGGAAGTCTACCTAATGGTGTCTTTAAGAAGTTCTTATAAAATTCTTTAGTACGCTTAACAGTCGTTTCAGCCAGGTTAGGGATTATCTTATTAGCCAGGGTGAGGTTATAAGCTTTCTCAAAGGTGAGGTCTGTTTGATTGATGATGGTATGTTTAGCTATCTCTTTCTGAACAGTTGGGTCAAGACCTTGCGACCATAACTTCTTATAAGTATCTCTAATTGTTCTAGCTTCTGCTAATCGGATTGTAGGGTATGCACCTAGACCTCTTCTAGTTTCTTTACCGTTATTAATAGCAGCATTAAAGAGCCTAGCAACCCATACTTTACTAACATCAGTACCTTTATTCTCAACCCTTAATAGTAATCCATCACCATCAGAGTACCATTGATAACGCTTACTTGATGGACATGTAGCATTTGTTACTTTAAGATTGTTAAGTTGATTCTTATTAGCCATTGAGTATACAGTTTCAATGTGAGTATACAGTTGAGTATACAGTATCGTGTTAGATTGTACTATTATGTATTAACATGCATTATAATTGAAATCAATATAAAAGGCCGTTACAGAGGGACTTAATGATTTTTACTAGTATGTATTAAGTTTGACTGCGTAGTTCACCTCTTCCGCCACCGAATTCTATTTT
>Ga0209630_10004101_pt1 | contig 12939 bp, 12 predicted proteins | sample COG_01_FD_184745 | JGI IMG/M metagenome (GOLD analysis project Ga0209630, IMG submission 184745) | Pelagic Microbial community sample from North Sea - COGITO 998_met_01 (SPAdes) (version 2) | ecosystem: Environmental > Aquatic > Marine > Neritic zone/Coastal water | place: Helgoland, sampling... | reverse complement strand
TGCCAACTGAGCTAACGCGAGAGACTGTTTGCTCATACGAATGAATACCAAATGGATGCCAAATGGATCCAAACGAATGCCAAACACGTTGCCAAATGGCTGAATTTTAAAAATATAAAGTGCATCGATATCTGAATGGTATCGGGAAAAAACCACTCAGCTCCCGTCGGTTCGTTGTCACTTCCGTAAGTTTGGTTCGTCGTGGATCTCGTCGTCACTCCTCGGGGCGCGCGCGCGCACGCCGGCCGGCCGATCATGAGGCGCCCAATACGCAGGGGCAAACCGTTCGAGGAGTGGTGCGACGAGAACGGCGAGAGAGGGGCGAGATTGTTTCGGGAGTACCACTCCAAGAAGATGAAGAAGACGGAGGTATCGTATGGATCTCAATACAAAGCATTGTGGAAATGTGAAGATTGCAAGCACAAGTGGCGGGCGGTGATGGGCGACCGCACGAGGAGCGTCGAACCCCGCGGGTGCCCGAAGTGTTGTCTTTCGAGAGGTCAAGGGTGTTACACGGTGGTGTCCAAAAGAAACAACTTTCACGTGTGGTGCGAGAAGAACGGCGAGCGAGGGAAAAAGCTCTTGTTGGAATACGTCGACCCGGATAAGAAGCCGACTTCGGTGACGAAATCGTCGCACCACAAGGCGCTGTGGAAGTGCCTGAAGTGCAAGCACGCGTGGAGGGCGATGGTGTGCCACCGCACGAGGTGCGGCAGACCCACCGGGTGCCCGAAGTGCAACCCCCAAGGCACGAAGAAGCGCAAACGACGCGACGACTGAACCCACGCGCGCACATGTAAAACACACACGAACGTTCACCTATCCTTCTAATACCCTACTTCCTGTTCCCACCACCACCACCCCTATCGTCCTCGTCGTCGGAAAAGTCCGGCCCCGGCAGCGACGAGAAATCCAGCGCGGGAACCCCCCCCGGACGTCTCGTCGCTCTCCCGGGTCCTCCGTCGCCGCCGTCCGCCGCCGCGGGCGAAAACGACTGCAAGTTGCCGCCCCACGTGCCGAGCAGCGGGTCCGCCCCGGACGCGTCGCTGTACGACGGCGACGCCACCGAAGAAGAAGACCTACAGTAGTCCCTATCGTCCCTATCGTCCTCGCCCTCGCCGCCGCGGAACCGACTTCGGCTCGCGCGGTACGCCTCCTCGTCTTCCTCGTCGTGATACCGCGCCGCCCCCGCCGCCGTCTCCCTCGCGGCGACGTTCCTCCGCTCTTCGACGTGCGCCTCGCGCGCCCTCCTCGCGTTCGCGCGCACCGCGTCCGCTACCCCGCTTCTCATCGACGACCCGCCTCCACCTCGGACTCCGCCGCGCGGCAGCCCCGATGTCGTCGTCGCCGGGTCGCCGCGCGCGCACCGCCGCCACGCGTCGTCGAACCGAGCCGCGCGCGCGAAATTGCCCATCCGCTTGTGCGTCTGCGCGGATGTCGGGGTGGAGTTGAAAGGCGTCAGAAGCGGAGTTGAAAGGCGTCGAGGCGCTTCGGGATCGAAAGTGAGGGGTGGGCGGAGAGAAACGCCGGGAGAGAAAGTCCTTAAGGAACGGCGTTCACCACGCGAACGGGGTCGTATGGGGACCAGCGTGAGATAGAACGCGCCTGCGCGAGCGCGCACAACACCCGCCCCGTCTCGCGGTGCCGCTCGCCGTCCGTCCGCACGCGAATCGCGAGCGCGCGGCTCAGCGACCGCTCCGCCTCGGCGTAACACCCCGCGCGGACGCGTGCGGACGCGACGCGGTAGTGCGCGTCGGCGGTCTGCGGATGCCACGGGCCTTTCGCGCGCGCGGCGACGTAAAGCGCGCGCTCCGCGTACGCGCGCGCGAGGCCGCCGTCGTCGACGTCGTTCGACGCGTGCGACGCGTGCAGCGCGCAGAGGACGCGGTATCGCATCTGCATCTCTGCGTCGGCGGCGTCGACGGCGTTGGCGTCGCCGCGCGCGATCGCCGTGGCGTCGGCGGCGGCGGCGTCAGAGCCCGACGCGGCTTCGATCGATCGCAACGCGCGGAGGAGCAGCGCGGCTTCTTCCTTTCGTCGGCCGCGTTGTTTTCCGACCGCCTGGGCGAGGCGGTACAGCACCGGCGCGGCCGCGGGGGGGTCGACGATCTCTTCGTCGGCGTCGGCGTCTTCTTCTTCTTCTTCTTCGTTCGACGCGCGCGCCGTGGACGGCCGACCGCTCGCGGCGGCGGCGGCGGCGGCGGCGGCGGCTTTATTCTTTTTCCTCCTCCTCGCCGCCTCTTCCTTCTCGCGCGCGGCGGCTTCCGCTTCCTCCTCCTCCTCGAACGCCGCCTCCCTCCACGCGATGTCCAGCAGCTGCCGCAGGAACACCTCCGCCTTGACGTACTTCCTCTCTCTCATCGCGCGCGACGCGTCGCGCGTCAGCACCGCCGCGTGCGCCGCGACCGCAGCCTCACGCGTCTCGTGATCCTCGTATCCAAACGGCGGCGGCGCCGAAACGTTTTTTTGGCGATTTTCCTGGTTTTCGTTTCGGTTCTCCTTCCCGCCTTCGCCGGCGCGCGCGATCGCGTCCGGCCCCGCCGCGCCCGCCGCCGCGAGCATCGCGTCTCGCAACGCGTCGCCCTTATCCTTCGCCTTCTTCACGCTGAAGTTCGTCACCGTCAGCGCGGCGGCGATCTTCCATCGGTTCGCCGTCGTCGCCGGGAGGAGGTGCGTCGGGACGTCGAGCGGCGGATCCGGGGTCAGGTCGACCAAGCCGTCGGGCCGGCGTACGATCGGTCGTGACGCCATGACGTCGTGCGTTTGTTGTTGCGTTTTCCCGACCACGCCGCCGCGAGCGACGCGCGCGGCCTCCTCGGCCGCGGCTTCCCGCGCTTTTCGCTTCGCCTCTTCGACGCGCGCGGCCTCCGCGTCGACCTCCGCGCGTCGCCTCAGGGTCGTTCCATACGAGCGAACGTCGGGGCGGAGTTGAAAGGCGTCAGTGCAAGTTGAAAGGCATCGAGGGCGGGGATTGAAAGCGACGGGTGGGCGGAGAAAAACGACGGCAAAAGTCCTTAAGGATCGGCGTTCACCACGCCAACGCGGTCGTATGGGGACCAGTGTATAGAACGCACCTCGACGCGTCCAGATGTAAAAAGTGCCGCCGCCGCAGCTCGGACGTGAATCGCTGCTGCACGCTCAGCATGCTCTGCGCGAGGATGAGCCGCTGCGTGTGCTCGGGCATCGCGGAGAGCGCCGCTCGTGGGTCCGCGAGCATCTCGTCGACGGCCAGCGGACGCGCCGGCGCGAGCGGTTCGGCGGAGGCGGCGGCGGCGGCGGCGGAGGCGTTCGGGTCCGGCGCGCATCCCGTCCCCGTCCCCGTCCCCGTCCCCGACGACGACGCGCGCACGGTGGCGAACGACGGGAGGAGCCCGCGCGTGGCGAGCGGGTCCTCGCGCGGCGGCGCCGCGGCGCGATACTGGAGATACCGCGCGTCCGCGCCCCACCTGTACATTGGACGAGAGGAGACGGACGCGCGGCGTGAGACGAGATCCTTCCTGTCCGTCCGCGCGGAAGAAACGGCACCCCGGGGACGGGACGGGGACGGGGACGGGACGGGACGGGGACGGGGACGGGATGGGATGGGGAGAACGGACGACGCACCCCGGGTGCGCGGCGGCGTCGTCGTCGTCGTCGTGCCCGCCGCGCGCGTCCATCCCGCGGGCCTTCCAGAGCGCGCCCCCGCGCTCTGCCGTCGCTTCCTCCGAGACTCTCATCATCTCGTCTCGCGCGCCGTGCCGTGCTGCCGCCAACGGTAAACGTAGTTTTTCACCCACCGCTCGGTTTCAACATTTGATCGCGTCCCCTTTCAACTGATTCACCCAACGCCAACGGTAAACGGTCAACGCGCGCGTCGCGTCCTCCAGATCGCCACTTCATTCGAACGCGCGCGCTCCCGCCCCGCCGCCCGCCGTCGGCCGCCATGCCCCCCCTCGTCGACCCGCCCGTCGACGACGACCCCCCTCCCCTGGAGGACGACGATCACGACGACGCCCAGCTCGAGCGCGACGCCGTCGCCGCGGACCTCGCGCTCGGCGACGCGCCGGCGGACTACGACTTCTCCGCCGCGGGGCGCGACGACTCGGACCTCGACGGCGCGACCATCTTCGGGGAGCAGTCGACGCATAACTACCCGGACGTCCACAGGGACTGGGGCGACGCGACCGTGTGCTCGCCGGGCCCCGCCAGCGGAGGCGGCGGTTTCGGCGGGCGAGGACGCGCCGCCGCGTGCGAGGACGCGCGCGCGGGCGCGTGGAACTCCGAGTACCGCGCGCAGCTCGAGGCCGCGCTCGCGATGGTACAGGACAGCAAGGACGTCATGTCCGGCCTCAAGAAGCTCCGGACAACGAGGGAGAAGGCGCGGAGGGAGGGCGAGGTCGAGATGGACGAGAAGAAAGGGCAGACCGCGCTCGAGGCGGAGAGGGACTGGGTGGAGACGCGCGAGGAGGAGCTCGCGCGCTTGACGAGGACGAAGCGAAGCGCGATCGAGGAGGAGAAGCGCGCGATTAAAAACGCGGAGAAGGAACGGCTCGTTGGCGCGCTCCCGGAGTTCATCGCGCGGCGCAACGCGGAGCGCGGCGGCGGAATGGACGCCGTGGACGGGAGCGTGGGCGAGGACGCGATGCGGGAGCTCATCGCCGGGCATAAGGAGTGGCTGAGCAGTTTAGGCGCGGAGGAGCGAGAGCTGGCGGCGGCGCGGGAAAAGTTTCGCGCCAAGGCGGCGAAGGACGCGGCGGCGGCGGCGGCGGCGGCGGCGGAGGAGGATTCGATCTCGAGGGACGCGCCGGGGACGCCGCCCTGGAAGAGAGAGGAGGTCGGGGGTGCCGACCCGGGTGCCGAGTCGGGTGCCGAGTCGGGTGCCGACGACTTGGACGACGAGGACGACGAGCTCGAGCGGTCCTTCGGGCACGCGATTCCCTCGTCGAAGACGCCGCCGAAGCTCTCGAGGGACGTGGACTTTTGGAGCCGGGACGTGTACGGCGCGGACGACGTCGACGGCGAGCTCGACGCGTTCGAGAAGCAGATGGCGGAGATGTGCGCGCTGGACATCGAGAACGCGCGCCGGGCGAAGCTGGAGGCGAAAGCGGCCGCGGAGGAGTGACGCGGCGAGGCGACCCGAGGCGAATGCAATTTAATACTCTAGCTAGCGGCAGAACGAACTGAGACGACAGACGGCGACTACAGCGCGCCGCCGTCGGTTATCACGCACGGCCCGTCCGCGCCCACCATCGCCTCCAGCGTCTCCAACCCCCCCGTCAGCGTCCCCAGCACCATCATGTTCGTCAGCAGCCGCTGCCGTAAACTCCCGGGCGAGTCGCCGACTCTGATCGGGGTCGAGGGTCCATCGTTCAAAGCAACGAACGTCGGGGTGGAGTTGAAAGGCGTCAGAAGCGGAGTTGAAAGGCGGGCGTCAAGGTGTGTCGGGATTGAAAGCAGCGAGGGGTACGTAGGCGGAGACAATCGCCGGCGAAATAAGTCCTTAAGGATCGGCGTTCACCACGCCGACGCGGTCGTACGGGGACCAGTGTGACATAGAACGAACGCGCCTCATGATGGCGAAGCGGCTCCCGCCGAACCCGGGTCCGCTCGTCGGGACCGCGAGGACGGTCACTCGATCGTCGTCGTCGTCTAAATCCACGCGCTCGCCGTAGTACGTCCCGCCGCCCGCGCCCGGGGTGCCGTTCCTCGTCGCGCTCATCGCCTCGCGTTCGACGAACTTCCCCGGTCCGAAGATGGTTTTTCCTCGTCCTTTACACACGTGCGAGTATTTCCCTCCGAAGGGCTCGAACGCGCAGCCTCGGTACGTCAGCGCGGGGTCCACGCCCGCGTTGGCGCCGGACAGGAGCGTCGCGAAGTTCTCCACGGACTTGGGGCACAGGTCCGGGCGCAGCGCGAACGTCAGGCGCGGCGGGACGGAGCCGTCTGGCATCTGGATCTCCACGAAGACGTCGAGCGTTGAGGAGGAGGAGGAGGAGGAGGAGGAGGACGCGGACGCGACGCGCGCGCGACGCGCCGCCCGGCGACGACGCGACGCGAACGACGGGAGCGGCGGCGACGCGACGGCCGCGCCGCCGAGCGCGCGCGGCGACGCCATCGCGCGCGTATCGGTGTGAGACGACGACGGTCAGCAGTCCTGAACTAGTTAGTTAATCCCTAAACGATGACGCCTGCGATCTACCGCGGCGCCCCCGCGATCGTGCTGTACGCCGCCCCCGGCGGCACCGCGCCCGTCGCCCCTCCTCCTCCTCCTCCGCCGCCGCCGCCCGTCTTCGTCGCCGCCGCGGTCGTTCCGGTGGGCCCCTCCTTCCCATCGAGCAGCCACGGCTTCTTCGGCACGCTCCGCGCGACGTACGGCTTGAGCGCGAACGTCGCGAGATCCGCGCGCGGGGCTACGAACGTCGGCGCCTTGTCGTCGGTGACGACGTACTCGCCGTCCTTCGTGTGCCGCCCCGTGCTCTTCGCGCCCTTGCCCTTGTAGTACCCCTTGCGCGCGCGCTTCGTCGTGAGGCGCGTGAAGCCGAGGCGCTTCGCCGCGCGCGCGAGGAGCGGGGCGGTCGCGAACACCATGCCGCCCGCGTGCGCGGCGCGGAGTGAATCGAATCAGATGATTCGAAGGGCGGAAGAGAGACGACGAGAAGTCATCAAGGGACCAACAGCAACACTCTACCGTCCCGTCCTCCGAGACGACGCGGGCCCGGCACTGCAGAGAGCGCGCGCCGCGCCGCGCCGCGCCGCGCCGCGCACGGCTCCGCCCGCCCGCGGGGGCTCGCGCGTCCCCTCGCGTCGTCCGAGGAGGATGCTCGCGCTCGCGCTGCGGCGCGCGCGCGTCGCGCGCGGCGCGCTCGCCCGGGCGACGCGTCCGCCTCCTCCTCCTCCGCGGTTCGCGCACGCGGCACCCTCGCCGTCGATTTTGGCGCGAGCGCTGTCGTCGTCGTCGCCGCCGTCGTCGTTCGCCGTCGCGCCGTCGCCGTCGCCGTCGCCGTCGCCGTCGCCGTCGCCGTCGCGCGCGAACGCCGCCGCCGCCGCCGCCGCGCTCAAGCCCGCGATACTCGTCTGCACGAGCAAGGTGGTGGACGCGTCGCAGCGCGACGACTACGAGCGATGGCTCAACGACGGCAAGTCGCTCATCGACGCGGTGCTCCGAGACAAGGACGAGCGCGAGGGCGTCGCGTCGCCGAATCGCGCGTCGGCGTCGCTCGGCCCCGGACGCTTCTCGTGGGTGCACTTCCCCGCGCACGCCTCGGACGAGATGGCCGAGGGCGAAGAGGGGCTCGAGCACGTCCGACACAGCGGCGCGCCGAGATGCGAGGTGCGTTCTGTGCGCTGACACTGGTCCCCATACGACCGCGTCGGCGCGGTGAACGCCGTTTCTTAAGGACTTTATCTCCCGGCGTGTCTCTCCGCCCGCCCCTCGGTTTCGATCTCCGCCCTCGACGCCTTTCAACTCCGCTTCTGACGCCTTTCAACTCCACCCCGACGTCGCTTCGTATGGACCCTCGACCCTGAGACCGTCGCGGTCGTGTTTCAACGCCGCGACGACTTGGAGCGGTGGCGCGTGAGCCGCCGACGGAGGGAGTGGCTGAAGCTCGGCGAGCGGTTCAACGGCGACGCCGCGACCGGCGACGCCGCGCCGCTGACCGCGCGCGCGAGCGCGATCGAGACGGACGACGGGTCGTTGGGAGGGTGGCTTCCCGCGGACGCGACGACGGCGACCGCGTCGGCGCGATCCAACGCGTCGCCGGTGCGCGCTTCAGACTGCGTCCCGTACGACCGCGTTCGCGTTATGGACGTCGATCCTTAAGGACATTTCTTTCCCCCGTCGTCGTGCTATCACTCTTCACCCGCGCGTTCCTTTCAACGACGTCGTTCGTTTGACCGGCGAGACGCGCGACTGACCCACCGTTCACCCCGTTGAAACCCCACGCAGGTGCCGTCGTGGAAAGTGTACGCCGCCGTCGTCCTCGCGCAGTATCCCTTGTTCGAGCTCAACACGCTGTTCATTCTTCCCGCGCTCGAGCGCGCGGCGTTGGCGTCGGCGGACGGCGGGAGTTTTGGGGTAACGGCTGCGGTGGCGGCGTTACTCGAGGGCGTGTCGCCGGCGGTGAAGTGTCTGGCGATTCAGTCGTGGACGTCCGCGGGGGCGGTGTTCGTCACGCTGCCGGCGGCGCAGCGACTTCTGCGATGGTACGGGTTCATAGGCGGCGAGGACCGGAGCTGTCCGCGCGGGAGGGAGCTCGGGAAGGGCGTCGCCGCGACCGCGGCGACGTACGCGGCGCTGACCGCGGGGTTCCACGTCATAGGATCGATGATATAGGACTCTCGCGCGTTGGTTGCGTTTCGACGACGATTCTAGAATCTTTTACTCGTAATAAGGCCATCACGCGAGATCCGACTCCGGCGACTCACTCGACCTCATCGCTCTCATCACCATCCCTTCGCGCACGCGCCCGTCACGAGCTGCAGCATAACCTTCCTCTCGTCCTCGCACGACCCCGCCTGCTCCAATATCGCGTCCAAACCGCGGCGGCTCGCGACCGTCTCAGGGTCGTTCCATACAAAGCGATGTCGAGGTGGAGTTCAAAGGCGTCAGTTGGAGTTGAAAGGCGTCGAGGGCGGTGATTGAAAGCGAGGGGTAGGAGGAGAGAAACGCCGGGAAAAGTCCTTAAGGATCGGCGTTCACCACGCCGACGCGGTCGTATGGGGACCAGTGTATAGAACGCACCTCGCGCGCGAAATCCTCCGCGAGCGACGGCGGCCGGTCGTCGCGTTCCCCCTCCGCCAGCCTCCGCGTGCCGATCGCCTCCAACAACACCGCGCACACGAGCGTCCACCGCGCGGGTTTCAGCGCCGGGACCGCGCCCTGGAAGAAGAACGTCCGCAGCAGCCGTCCGAGCGGGCGCTCCAGCGCCGTGGAGGACGAGCGGAGTTTCAGCATGCGGCACGCGACGGGTAACGCGCGGGAGAGTTCCGCGCCCGCCGCCTTGGACGCCGCCGCCTCGAACGGGCTCCGCGGCGGCAGGTCCGGGCCCAGCACGGGATCCTCGTCGCCGTCCGCGTCGGTCGTTGACGTTCCATCTTCCCCTCCAGTCGTTCCAGCCGTTCGTATCATCGCGCCGTCTCGTCCGCCGCTGAGGTAGTGGAACGTCGCCCTGGTGACCCAGCCGTCGAGCATCATCCACGTCTGGCCAAACTCGGACACCGGCGGCGCCGGGGTCCCGCCTCCGTCCGCGCTGCTCTCGCCGTCCGTCGTCGCGCCGTCGTCGTCGTCGTCGCCGGCGGCGACGGTGATCGCCGCGCGCAGCGCCTGGCGCGCTTTCGCGAGCGCTTTCTCCGCGGCGGCTTCGTCGCCGGACTTTTCAAACGCCGCGGCGGCGGCGGCGGCGGCGTTCGCGGCATCGAACGCATCCGTCATCGCATCGGACGCGGCGGCTTCGTCGTCGTCCGACACTATTTCTCCGACATCATCGCCGGTCATCTCCGTCACCCTCGAAATCTGCCCCTCCGAGTACATCCCCATGATCGTGTCGCTCTTCTTCTCCCGCGACTCCGCGCCGCCTTCGCCGTAGATGTCGAAAAAAAACTTGGGCTCCGTCTCCTCCGCGGTTTTGCCGATTTTCGATTTCGCGGCGTCCTTCGCGGCGTCCTCCTTCGCGGCTTCGCGTCGACGCGCCTCCGCCGCGGTCGCCTCCGTGTCCGCCGCGATCGCGGCTCGCTCCTCCTCGGAGACATCCGCGAAATCGCTCCCGGTCGGCCCGGTCACGATGGATCGGTCGAACTTGACGCCCTTGCCGGCGTCGGCTTCTTTTTTACTCGTCGCGCTCTTCCCGAGCCACCCGCCCTTGAGCCCCGAAGAGCTCTTGAGCACCCCTTTCGCCGCCGGCGCCTCCGCGAGCTTCTTCTTCGCCGCGTCCATCTTCGCGCTCGTGTACCCCTCGACGCTGTACGCCGCCGCGAGCGCGTCCCCGAACGCCGTCGGCGGCTTCGGCGGGCACGGATTCCTCCCCGTCGTCGATCGCTCGACGACGGCCATCTTGACGTTTTCGTTGACGTTTTCGATCGCCTCGCGACGCGTATTCTTCGCCTCGTTGACCTTCGCGTTGCGCTTCGCCTCCTCTTCGTTCCCCCCGATCATTTCATTCTCGTCGTCGTCGTCGTCGTCGTTATCTTTATCGTTATCTTCATCGTCGTCGTCGCTCCCCCCGCCGGCGTCCTTCTCCAAGTCGATCGCCAGGGAGACGCCGTAATCTTCCGCAGCGACGCGATGCGCCTCGCCGCAAAACATCTCCACGTCGCAGCGGAGGTACACCCTGCGATTCCTCGCGTCGATCCTGTACTTGCCGCGCCGCTTCCCTTCGGTCCCCGCGGGGCTCTCTTCTTCTTCCTCCTCCTCCTCCTTCGCGGTTCTCGCGTCGTCGTCGGACGCCGCCGTCCTCGTCGCCGCCTTCAAGTCGACGCCGCAGAGCGGCCAGCCGCATCGCCCCGCGAGGCACCGCTCCTCCGCGATCGCGAGGAATTCCTCCCCGGTCCAGCCTCTCGTCATCGACGCCAGCCTCGCCGCGTCCGGCGCTTCCGCCTCCAGGAGCGTCTCCACGACCGCGAGCTTCGCTCGGCGCGCGTCCACCTGCGCCCGCGCCATGGACATCTGCGCGACCGCGCCGGGGGAGGGCGCGGGCGACGACGACGACGGCGATGAACGCGCGGGCGGGATGCCGACTTTGCCGCCGCCGCCGCCGCCGGCGGCGGCGACGTCTCTCGGCGATCCGCCGTCGCCCGGGGGTTTCCTCGCGGCCGGGCGTCGCGCCGGGCGCGTCCGCGGCGGCGTCGGCGACGCGTCCGCGGCGGCGCTCGCCTTCTGCGATTCGCTTATCGCCCACTGCGCGGTCGCGCGCGAGACGAGATCGTCCACCTGCTTCAGGTCGCGGAAGAATTCGTCGTCCTCGGTGATCGCGTCGTCGCCGTCGACGCCGTCGTCGACGACGCCGCCGCCGCCGGCGTCGGCATCGCGCGCCGGCGGCGGCGCGCCGTCGGTGCCCTCGGGGAAGAAGAAGTCCCGGATGGATTCGGCCATCGCGAGCGGCGGTGGACGTCCGCCTCGCGCGCGCGCGCGACGGAGTGTCGGCGCGAAGCACGCCAACAGAACTTCCGTCGGTTTCGACGGTCGTCTAATCCTGTCTGTTCTTCCAGTCTTTTCAACAACGAACGACCTCGGGACACTCCGCGCGACGCCCCCGCGCGCTCAGATCGTCCATGTTCACGCGTGCACGTTCACGCACGCGCGTTTGGTTCCGCGGCACCGTCGAAGACCCTATGCCGATCCCCAAGCTCCCCGACGACGTCGCGCGCGAGATTTTCGCGCACGTGCCCACGGTCACCGACCGGCTCGCGCTCGCGTCGACGTGCACGGCGTTTAACCGCGCTTCGAAGCACGCGCGCTCGCTACCGCGCGACGGCGGCCTCGATTTCGCCGGGTGCGCGCGAGGAGGGCGCAAGCCTTGGACGCATGGATACAAAAACGAGCGTAGTGAAGGCGTCGAGAAGCTGGAGTACCTCATGCTTCACGAGGGCGTCTTAGACCTCCCCGAAGAGCAGTTCAAAAAACTTGTCGTGAGCACTGGGTGCGTCGAGAACGGTCGCATACGAATACTGAATGATGATGATGGTGCTGCGGGCGTGGTTGGCCCAATCTGCGTGTACGCGATTGGTCAGAGCTACTCATGTGAATATGCGTACGATAAGATGCTCCCTTGGCTCCGGAAGGCAGCCGCGCTCGGTAGCACGGGGGCTTCTTACTGCCTCGCGAAAGCGTATATGAACGGGAAAGGCGTCGAGAAAAACATCGAGAAAGCGGTCGAGTTCTATCGCGAGGCGGCGAAGGACGGCGACAGGATTCACCAGTTCGAGCTCGCAGAGACTCTACTGACGTGGGCTGCCGTGTGGATGGAAAAGGCCGCGGAGCAGGGGCACGGGACGGCTCTCGCTGAAACTGCCTTCAACTACAGATGGGGCAACGGCGTCGAGCAAGATGATGTCAAGGAGATAGAGTGGCAGCTGAAACTCGACGCGCTCCCAAGCCCCATTCCGTCTTCGGACGAGTCGCAGTCTTCGGACGAGTCGCAGTCTTCGGACGAGTCGCAGTCTGAAGACGAAGAGCAGTCTGAAGACGAAGAGCAGACGAATACGGAGACGGACGACGAATATTGATGAACCCCACGGCACCGAACGACGACGCGCGCGCGACGAACTCATAGATGTACGTTTTCATTCCATACGCGCGCGAACTACGGCACGACGTCGCGCGTCAACAGACGCTTCGCATCACATTCGTTCCCGTCTTCGTTCCTCCCCCTCTTCCTCCTCCTCATCCTCCTCCCCTCACTCCTCACGCGACGACTCCCTCGGTCCCTCCGTACGTCGGCGCCCACGCCTCGCACCACGCGCTCTCGCGATCGTCCACCGCGAACAACCGCAGCACGTCCGTGGGGTTGAAAGGCGGGGTTGAAAGGTGGAGTTGAAAGGCGTCAGATGGAGTTGAAAGGCGTCGATGGCGGGGATTGAACGCATGGGGTGCGCGGAGAGACGCGCCGGGCAAAGTCCTTAAGGATCGGCGTTCACCACGCGAACGGGGTCGTATGGGGACCAGTGAACAGAACGCACCTGTGGGCGTGATCATCGCGTTCGGTCGGTCGTTTTCGTCGATCACGTACACGTGATGCACGTCGTGCGTCGCCATCAGCTGCAGCACCCGCCGCAGCGGCGTCTCCTTCCGCGCGAAGATGAGCTCGACGAACGTCCGCGAGGAGTTGAGCCGCGTGTCCCGCAAGAGCGCCTCCGCGGCGTCGGCGTCGGCGTCGAGCGACGCTTTTTTTTGCGCTCTCGCGGCGCGCGCGACGGACGCGACGGCGGCGTCGGACTCTGAGGACGATTCGTAGCCGGCTTTCG
>Ga0209630_10004100_pt1 | contig 12944 bp, 15 predicted proteins | sample COG_01_FD_184745 | JGI IMG/M metagenome (GOLD analysis project Ga0209630, IMG submission 184745) | Pelagic Microbial community sample from North Sea - COGITO 998_met_01 (SPAdes) (version 2) | ecosystem: Environmental > Aquatic > Marine > Neritic zone/Coastal water | place: Helgoland, sampling... | reverse complement strand
ATGTTGAAGAAAGAAAAACTGGTTTTAAAATACGAGGCCATAATATAGATTATGCAATGTATGAAGGTCAAGATGAATTTAGTGATGATAATGAAAGCTAACTTATGAATAAAATTATACTAACAGACTGTGATGGTGTCCTCCTAAACTGGGAGGGCGCTTTTACTGATTGGATGACTAGTCGTGGCTATGCAGTCGATGAAAACAATCGAAGAGAATACAATATGGGAAAGCGCTATGGTATAAGCTCTAAAGAAAAAGATCAAATAGTACGAGCTTTTAATGAATCAGCATGGATGAAATATCTAAATCCACTACGTGATGCTGTATATTATGTGGATCTTTTACATCGTAGACATGGTTATACTTTTCATATGTGTACATCACTTACTATAGATGAATATGCTCAAAAGTTAAGAATAGAAAATATTGAAAGATTATTTGGTAAGACTGCATTTACTAAATACATTTTTTGTGATACTGGTGCTGATAAGGATGAAGCTCTTGAACCATATAGAGATAGCGGCTATCTTTGGGTAGAAGATAAAATTGAAAATGCAGAACTTGGTTTACGTATGGGTTTAGATTCAGTTTTAATATCACATCCATGGAACGATAATTACGATAACGATTGTATTTCCAAATATTTTAGTTGGAAACAGTTATATGAAGAGGAAATATTTGCATGAGCATTGCAGAAATTTTGAGTCTTCGTTTTCAATTTGAAGAAATTACTCAAAACTTTATTATTCCAGATAATAAAAAAGCAAGTATTTTAGAAAATATCATATGGTTTAAAAAATATGGCAATAGAAAAAATAGATTTAGAACTGGTTATGATCAAGCTATAGAAATTGCCAATAAAATTTTAAAGAACATTTAAATTATATAAATATACTAAACATATAATAAAAATGGTAGTAATTTATGTCAAAAGCAAGAGATGTATCAAGACTTTTTAGTAAAACAGGAAGCAGTTCAAATGATGTAGGATCTTCCGTTTCTTTATCAGATAATCCACCTGCTTCCGCTGCAGCAGGAGATACTTGGTTTAATACTACAAATCTTAAAACATATATTTATTATGATGACGGTACGTCTACTCAATGGACGCCAGCTACACCTATGATATCTGGACCAGCCGGTCCTTCTAGTAATTTATCAGCAGTAGCAGAAAATATTTTACCTGATGCTGATAGTTCAAGAGATTTAGGTTCACCCACTAAAAAATGGAAATCTTTATATCTTAGTTCAGATACATTATTTCTTGGTGATTCTGGTTCTATTTCAGCAGGGCCAGGTGGAGAAATTGTTTTGCCATCTATCAAAATCGGAAAAGGCGCAAATGCTGTACGATTAGAAGCTGCAACTGACGGTAAATTAAAAACGAAACAAATTACTGGAGGAGTTGAGCAGCCAGAAACAAGCGCAAATGCTGCTACTGTATCTGCTTCAGCGCCGGCAAATCCAAATAGTGGTGATACTTGGTTTGATACTACAGATGCAACATTAAATGTATATTATAATGATGGATCATCGGCTCAATGGGTAGGAATAAATTAAATGGCTGTAAATTTTCCAAGTAGTCCAAGTAACGGAACAACTCATACAGAAGGCACTAAAACATGGACATACGATTTAGCTAAAACAAAATGGAAATTAAACGGCCCTGTAGCTGGCTTAAGTATTTTTGGAAATACTACATCCTCTGTTGCTGATACTGCTGCTTTAAATGCAAAAACTGGAATGGTAGCTACTGATCAAGTATATGTTGAAGATATTAATAAAGTTTACAAGTACTCTGGTTCTGCGTGGATATTAGTAGCAAGTCTTACAAACTCTCCGCCGCCAGCCTTAAATAGTTTGCCAAAAAATATATATTTAAGAGTTGATGGTGTTGCAAATTCTGTTACTTTAACTGAAACTGATCCTGAAGGTTATCCTTTAACTTGGTCATATGCAGTTACGACAGGTTCTGTGGGCAATATTTGTACAATCAATTTAACTAATAATGTCCTAACATTTACGCCATCATCCAACTCAGCCCATGCTGGAAGTTTTGGAATTACTATTTCTGTAACTGACCATATGAATGCAACAGTTACAAAATCTGCAACAGTAATTTTAGATTTTAATTTAGACATAAGAAAGTGGGGTCATTATGATCTTAAAGATGCTTATGTCGATAATAATTTTTTTACAAGAACTATTGATTTTAATGGAGCATTACACTCTCATAATGCTTTGACTTTTTCTCCAGATGGATTAAGAGCGTGGCAAATTTCAGAAGATAGAGATGTATTATTTGAATACGTGTTAAGTAGTGCCTGGGACGTATCAACTATGAAAATAGATTATACTAAGCAAGCAACTCAAATGATAGAGTATCTTGGTGAAGAAATTGATCAGATGGCATTTAATAACGATGGTACAAGAATGTATTTTGCGGTTGATGATACTAGTCCATCAGCATCAGGAGATAAACTTATTCAAGTTGATTTAGGAACTGCATATGATACATCTACTATAGATGGAAGTTCTATAGCATATTTAACTGCAGCGCACCCGTCAGCACCACATAATCATGTAGAAGGATTTTGTTTTTCAGCAAATGGAAGTTATCTCTATATTACTGATGATAGTGTAGATGATATTTTTCAATTTACATTATCAACCCCGTGGGATATTACCACCGCCTCATATACAGCAATTAAAGAATCTACAGGAAATTCATATGGATTATGGATAAGTTCTGATGGTAGTGAAATGTATATAATGCAATCAGGCAGCGGCAACTATTTAAAACAATGTACTATGTCAACACCATATGATATTACTACTTTAAATTATTCTAGTCCAACAAATGAGTTGGCTTTTAGTACTAATAACTATGAATCTAATTTACCAAGTACTCAAATAAACACACCTGAGTTATTGGATGTTGCTTTCTCTCCTGATGGTTCAAAATTTATTATATTTGGCGCTTTACAATCAAGTCAATATCATATGCAAAGTATTACTTTGAGTACTCCTTGGGATATATCAGTATCATCACAATCTAGTTCTACTCTAAAACATAAATTTATCAGTATGGATACGCAGGACATTTCTTTTGCAGTATCACCCGATGGTAATAAATTTTTTAGTAGTGTTTATGCATATCAAAAAGGACTTAAACAATTTACATTAGCTAGTACAGGAAATTTACAAAGTATTCAGATTCAAGCGGCTAGGTCTACTGTTAATGGAAAATTAGTGCCAGATGTTAGTTCATATTTAGTTACTAGTACTGGTGACGGTGGTACTGGTGATATACCAAGTGGACTTACTTTTGCAGATGGAACGTCTGTAGGAAATCTGTATCCACAGCGTATGACATTTAATCATAATGGAACAAAATTAATATTACGCACATCGACTACTTCCAATCAGGCTCATTTTCATTTATTTCAATGGAATTGCCCAACTCCATATGATACAACATCAATATCTTCAACAGATATGATAGCACCATATTATGTTGATATTAGAGCCGTTACGGGTGGTACATCATATGCTGGTACAACTAGTATGACTTTTAGTGGCGATGGGTCAAAATTTTATCAGATAATTGGTGGAAAAATCTACCAATATAGTTGTCCTACTAATGGCAGTATATTTTCCATGACATATGATACCGATTCTGGTGGAAATGAAACTGGACACTTTGTTAATGATACAATACATGGAGGAAAATTTCACGCAATTGTAGGTAATCTATCGTCAATGAATCATCTTGGTGGAATTGGCGGTACTACTGCTCCATTGCAAGGTATAACTTGGCATCCAGATGGATACAAAGTTTATATTGCTACTAATGCAGGTAATGCTTATCCTTGTATTGTAGAGATGTCAGTAGCAACACCTTGGGATTTATTTACAGTAGAAAATCCATTAAAACATAAATGGGCAATTTTTGGTGGACAATTTCCTGCAACAACAAGTGCCGGTGCAGATTTCGTAGGAAATATACAATGGAATTCTGATGGAACCATTTTATATACAACTATAAAAACTGATCATACTCCATATGGTGAACATGGATTATTACCTGAAAGTAATGTTTTAGAGTTTCCATATCTTTCTGGTGCTATATCATATAATGGTATTAATGCAGAAAGTCCATACAATTTAAAATGGGCGTATGCTGATGACATATTTTATCACAACTTGGCCGAACCTAGAGCATTTCAAATAAAACCAGATGGTACTAAGTTTTGGATTTGTGATAATACCACAGATGATGTTATAGAATATAATATGTCAACACCACACCAATTGTCAAGTGCTACAATAGGTAATAGATTATTAAACGTAGAAGCAAACGCATCTGGTATGTATTTTGCCCCAGATGGTTCGCACTTAGTTACATGTGGATACAGCAGTGATAAAGTTAGAAAGTGGGATATGTCAACTGCTTGGGATATTTCAACAGCAACAGCAGATGCAACTCAAGAGATTGCGTTATCATCTGGTGGAACTACGGATGGAATGTTGTGGGTACAATATAATAATGATGGAACAAAGATATATATTTATGAAGAAGAAATCACAACAGCAACAATGAGCGGAAAATTGTTGGAATATCCACTATCAACAGCGTATAATTTGTCAACGGCAGGAACTCCTTATGTATGGGAACCACAGTCTTCTGTAGTTCAACCAGATAGACCAACACGAACATGGAGCAATGATGATGTTACAGTTCAAATGGGTGGATTTAATGATTTTGGAAATACATTAATATTATCAACTGAAAGGGACAACTACGAACAAATATTTTATTCATTTACATTATCAACAGCGTGGGATTTATCAACTATAAATAATACACCATCTAGTGAATGGGTGACGCCTTATGATGATGATTGGGACAGATCGTTAGCAGTTTCGTCAGGACAGGATCATCTTATTTATTTAGATTTAAAACACATATTTAGAATATATAGATCATAAACTATAGGAACAATAAAAATGGCAGTAAACTTTCCAGATAGTCCAACAAATGGCGATACACATGCTGTAGGTAATTTATCATATGTGTATAATTCAACAACTGATGTTTGGGAACCTTCGCAAGCAGTAACTACTGCTACTATTCAAATTTCTGATACACCTCCAGCAACTGCAATACAAGGAGAATTATGGCATAACTCATCTGATATGAAATTGTATGTATACTATAATGACGGTACATCAAGTCAGTGGGTAGTTGCTTCTCCTCAAATAGCTGGTCCGGCTGGTCCGTCTGGTCCTTCTGCTAATTTATCGGCTATTGCTGAAGATATTTTACCTGATGCTGATAGTTCAAGAAGTTTAGGATCTGCATCTAAAAAATGGAAAGATTTATTTTTAAGTGGTGATACTATAAGTTTAGGTGGTATCAAACTTAAAGACGCTGGTGGTTCGTTAAAAGTTGAAACAAGTGCTGGCGCTGATGTTAGTCCAAGCGGTACAAAGATATACGCTAATCTTGCAGCATTTCCAGCTTCAGGTAACGTTGCTGGTGATATGGGGTTTGCTACTGATACTAAAGCAATCTATGTTTGGGATGGTACTGAATGGGATAGAATATACAGTGGCCCACAAGAGATGGTTGAATGGTCAACTGCATCTAATTCATCTTATAATCTCATAACTGGTGACTCCAGCACAACGATCAGTGTAGCCGCCACGGACCCAGATGGATTTGGCGTCACATATGATTATCTGACAAATCCATCAAATCCATCATCTGCTACTATAGTTCAAGGCACTGGCTCAAACACAAACGATTTCAGTATTACTCCCGATTCTGCGACTATTGGCAACTTTTCTTTGAGAATTACTGCAAGTGACGGTGTTTCTAAAGTTTCGACAGTTTCCGCTATAAATATTAACACTCCGCCGTTGCTAACCGGAGCCTTAACAAACGGATTGGTTGCTTTTTATGATGCGGGTGATGCACAAAGTTATAGCGGAACTGGTAGTACATGGTCAGATTTAAGCAGCAATGGTTATGACTTGACCCTAGCCACTGATGGCAGCATGGTATATAATTCTAGCGGCACAGGATCAAAACCTTCATTTACTTTGGGTCAGACTACAGGGGGTGCTGATGCTTTTGATCAGTTCCTCTCTAGCCATAATTATAGTGGTACTGGAAACGTATTCTTCATTGCAATCATGCGTCACCCAATTAGTCAAGCAGGTCTGGACCAGTATGGATTAAGTGGATTCTTGGGAAGGCCCGGTGCGGCTAACTGTGCTATTTCGATCAACGACAATACTTTTGCTACAAGTTATTCAATCTCTAGAGGTAATCAAAGTTTTGGCGTTGGGAGTGGTTCTGGTTCCGATGATGTGGTAAATGTCGCATCACCCGGATCTCAAAGTTACTCAGATTACTGGGTTGATGGAACTCAGTTAACCGAAACTGTTGCTAATCTTACTCCCTCAAGGCTGGATTATCACATACCTATGGAGTTGGACGGCTCATCTAGTACGTCCTCTGCTGGAGGCTACACAGTGGACACAACCAAGCGTGATCAATTCCACAGTGTGATGTTCAACAATGTTCGGCTTGACACAGGTATGAAGGCAGCAACGTCAACGACCCAAGGCGCACCGACAGGGATAGAACTTAGAGCAATGATTATTTATGATCACGAACCAACTAACGCGAATCGAATCGCGATTCATAACGTGTATAAAAGCATATACGGAACAGATATGGCATCTGCGCCTTGATGCTAGGTTTATTAAGGATAAATAAGACATGGCAGGCAGTGGCGGCTGGAGTAAACGGTAATGCAGGTTACGCAATTGTTGTTGAATTAGCGGTGTGATAGAAAATTAAAAATAAAGAGTTACTTAAAACAATATATATAATACTACAATCAATCTAATGGAGATAATAAAAGATGACTGATGAAGCTCAAACCAATGAAAATGTTGAATTGACTATTAATGATTTAATGGTTATGAGAGCTGTTTTAGATACAGCAACTCAAGCAGGAATATTTAAAGCCGCTGATTTATCAACGCTTGGCACGACTTTTGACAAATTGAATATGATTTGCGAAGACTTCATTGCTAAAAATCAAAAACCTGAAAGTGATACAGCAGAAGCTGAATAAATTATTTTTTGTCATGTAAACTTTATAAGGAAATGACATGGCTAAAAAGAAGACATTACAAGACGACTCAAAATATGCGCATTTAGACACTGATGGAGATGGCATTGTTTCTGATGATGAAATGGCACAAGCAGATAAAATAATGGACCTTGAAGCAAAACGTGAAAGAATAGAAAACGAAGATAAGAAAGAAGATGCTCAGCGTGGTATGGCATGGTTTGCTCTTGCTGGAATGCTTCTTTATCCATTTGCTGTGGTTCTTGCTAATTGGATTGGTTTAGAAGCTGCTCCAAATATTCTAGGTGATATGGCTCCAACATATTTTGTATCAGTTGCAGCAATCGTAGCGGCCTTCTATGCGAAGGAAGGTTATACAAAAGGTAAGTAATATTTTAAAGTGAGTTTTATATTATGAAAATTGGAATAATTAGCGGCGGGTTTGATCCTCTACACTCTGGTCATATTGACTATATTGTAGATGCATCAGCCCGCTGTGATTTTTTATACATTGGTCCTAATAGTGATGAGTGGTTAGTACGCAAAAAGGGCTCTTTCTTTATGCCATGGGAAGAACGAGCGTATATAATAAGAAGACTAAAACTCGAGTGTGATTTTCAAGTAATAGAATTTAATGATGATGATGGCTCTGCAAAACATCTTATAAGTATGGCAGATAAAAATACTACTGGCCATGAAATATGTTTTATGAACGGTGGAGATAGAACCACTACAAATATTCCAGAAGAAGATATGACAATATCAGATAAAAATACTTTATCTTTTGAATTTGGAATTGGAGGTGCTCATAAAAAAAATTCTTCAAGTAAAATACTTAATGATTGGAAAACACAAAAGACTGAAACAAGATGGGGATTTTATCGTGTACTTGATGATAAGGACACATTTAAAACTAAAGAGTTAGTTATTGATCCTGACAAATCATTATCAGACCAAAGGCATAAGTACCGTACTGAACATTGGTATGTTTTGAAAGGTAAATTATGTATGATTACTGAAGATTATAGTGGAGATATGAAATCAACTATAATGAAACCTCATGATACGATGGTAATAAATGCTGGAACTTGGCATAAAGCAATTAGTGTAGGTAACGGACCGTGCCATGTTATTGAAATTCAATTCGGAGAAAGATGTGAAGAAAGCGATATTGAAAGAAGATAAATTATGCAGCATTTAGTAATTCCATCAAATATTAAAGGCATTGGACTTGGTGATAGAATAGATTATCTGTGCACTGCAAATATGATAGCCCAAGACGCTAATGATGATTGGGTAACTATATATAAAAACTCACAATATGGATTTAAAGGTTGGGATGAATTGTCATCTCTGTTTAAGCCTAGACATATGATACTTGAATTAGTAGATGGTGACTATGATAAAAATTTAAAATTTTTGAATTATCCTAAATATAATATCGGTTATAATCATCGAGGTACATCTAAATTAGTAAAATCTGATTATCAAGATCTTTTAACAAAATTTAAAGATTTTACTAAGATTATACCAAAAGATTTTTCTAATCAGATTAAATTACCTGAAAAATTTATAACAATGCAATGGGATGCAGCAGAATTTAAGAGGCGTTGTACAGAAGACGAAGTTGTTCGCATTATTGAGTTTTATAAAAATATGGGTTATAAAACTATTGTTGTAGGTGGCCAATCTTCAACTAGAGAGTTAAGAAATGATTTACATAAGATAGCATACATAATATCAAAAGCTGATCTACACGTTGGTGTAGATTCTGGATTTATGCATTTAGCTAAAATAATTTTACCTTCTAATAAACTTCATATATACACCAGCAACTACGCCGATATTGGAACAGGAATTGGAACAAGTAGTCATTTTCGAAATGTATTAAAGGCTGGCGCGATTCCAAATTATTCGAGGGAATAAACTATGCAAAATTTAGTAATTTCTTTAAATATTAAAGGTATTGGACTTGGTGATAGAATAGATTGGTTGTGTACAGCTAATATGATAGCATTAAGAGAAAATGATATGTGCGTATCAATATATAAAGAATTAGCATTTATTGGTTGGGAAGAAATTAGCTCATTATTTAAACCCATTGAAATGTCACTTAAATTATTGCCGATATACCCATCATCGAGTCTGAATAATTTAAATTATATAAATTATTATACCTATAATATTAGCGAAGAAAATAAAGAATACCAAGATTTATTATCATTCCATAAAGATTTCCCAAAAATTAAAGTAAAAGATTATTCTGAATATTTTCCCGATTTACCAGAAAAATTTGTTACGATGCAATGGGATGCTGGAAGGCCTAATTTAGATTCAATTCGTTCTAATCCAGAATTTGGAAATAGAAGATGTACTACCGATGAAATTATTCGAATTATTAATTTTTATAATAATTTAGGATATACTGTTGTAGGTGTTGGCGGTCAAGCCGAAAACGATACATTAAGAAATGATTTACATAAAATTGCATATATTATGTCGAAGGCCGCATTGCATGTAGGTGTTGATTCTGGATTTATGCACCTCGCAAAGATAGTTATGCCATCTAATAAAATACATATATACACTAGTAATTATATGCATAAAAACACTAGTATTCATTTAAAAAACGTATTAAAGGCCGGTGCAGTTTTAAATTATTCGAGAAAATAGATTATGATAGCTTTAATTTTAGGATCAAATGATAAGGCTGGTGGATTAGGAGATATAATAGATTGGTGCTGCACAGTTAATATGTTTGCTGAATATGAACCTGATGAATGTATAATATATATTGATCCAAATCATATTGTAATTAAATCAAAAAAGTTAGACACACTATGGAAACAATTGTCTTCTTTATTTGATAGAAATATAGTATTAAAAATAATAGATTCTAATGATTATTCTGATATATTATTAGATATTAGCCAAAATAAAACTAATTCGAATATAATAAATGATAGGTATTTTAAAACAAAAGGAAATAAATATCAAAAATTATTATACTTATTAGGTGATTTCCCAAAAATTAAAGTAAAAGATTATTCTGAATATTTTCCCGATTTACCAGAAAAATTTGTTACGATGCAATGGGATGCCAACCTAAAACGAAGAAGATGTAGTAAAAATAAAGTTAAGAATATAACAGAGTTTTATGAAAATATAGGTTATAAAACTATTATTGTAGGTGGTCAGGCCGAAAACGATACATTAAGAAATGATTTACATAAAATTGCATATATTATGTCTAAAGCGTCCTTACACGCAGGTGTTGACTCTGGATTTATGCATCTCGCAAAGATAGTTATGCCATCTAATAAAATACATATATACACTAGTAATTTTATGGATCCCTACATTAGTCATCATTTAAAAAACGTATTGAAGGCTGGTGCGGTTTTAAATTATTCGAGGTACAAATGAAAGTAAATGTAGAAATTAGTATGGGCGAGTATTTTGATAAGATTACTATTCTAAAAATCAAGCAAGCTCACGGAATAGGTGATAGTAAAGAACTTGACATGTTATTAAGTATTAAACAAGACGAGACTAATTCAAGTACAATAGATTCTCTTGTTGTAATATTGTTAGCTATTAATAGTGAGTTATGGAACATCGAAGATGGTAAAAGACAATGCGAAAAGATTAAAGATTTTAGAACTAAATTTATTGAGCTCTCTCGATCAGTATATATACTAAATGATATGAGAGCAGATGTTAAAAGAAAAATTAATGAATTGACTAACTCAGATTTTATTGAATATAAGTCACACTCAGTGGAGTAATATTATGTTATCAGAATTGAAAATGTTGCTAGCAGATGATAATAAACTTGCTGCAGCACTCAGTCATGTAAATCCTAGAAAACCTAAAAATGTAACATTAAAAAGAATTGGATCTCCATACGACGGTGGATATATTATGATTGATGATTATATTCATACATCAAACCCCGCATATTCTTTTGGCGTTGGAAGAAATGTGTCATGGGAATCACATATGTCAAAAGAATACAATTGTAAGATTCATATGTACGATCACACTGTTGATCGCCATAATAGTGATGATCCTAATTTAGTTTTTCATAAAGTCGGTATAGGATCTAGTAATACAGATAAGTTAAAAACAATAGAACAAATTATAAAAGATAATGGCCATAGTGATGTAAAAAATATGGTATTACAGTGTGATATTGAAGGAGCTGAGTGGGACATTTTTACAAGTTCTTCTCAGGAAACGTTATGCCAGTTTTCACAGATGACTATTGAATTTCATTGGTTGGGTGATATGTTAACAAATGATGTAAAACATCCGGATGGCTATGATAAAATTGTTAATACATTTAAGACTCTGAGAGAAAATTTTACTCCATATCATATTCATGGAAATAACCATGCTAGGTCATTTTTAATAAATGAAAAAACATGTGCTGAAGTTATTGAAGTTTCTTATGTACGAAATGATCTAGTAGAATTTACAGATGACGATGTTATGTTTCCAACTAAATTAGATAACCCTAATAATGGAAATGGGAAAGAAATAATGCTAGGAAATTTCAAATGGTAACAGCTCTTATAACAGGAATTACTGGTCAAGATGGTGCATACCTTGCAAAATTGTTATTGTCAAAAGATTATGAAGTATATGGATTTGCATCTCGAAGAGTAAATCAGACTTATGAAAACTTAGACTATCTTGGTATTACTGATCAAGTAAATATAATTTTTGGTGATATGACAGACTCTTCAAGCATTGCTAACGCAATTAAAACAAGTAATCCAGACGAAATTTATAATCTCGCAGCAATGAGTTTTGTTGGATTGTCTTGGCAAGAACCTATTCATACTGCGAATGTTGATGCGCTTGGTCCGTTATATTTACTTGAAGCTGTTAGAGCCCACGCTCCTGAAGCGAAGGTATATCAAGCATCTACATCAGAAATGTTTGGCAATAATTGGGAAGAAGATCTAACTCAGAACGAGTTAACAGCATTTAGACCTAGATCACCATACGGATCTGCTAAAGTATTTGCTCATAATACGATGGTAAACTATAGAGAAAGTTTTGGATTACATACTTCTTGTGGAATTTTATTTAATCATGAAAGTCCTATTCGTGGTAAAGAATTTGTCACTCGTAAAATTACAGATGGTATAGCACGTATTCATTATGGTTTACAAGATAGCATTGAGTTAGGCAATTTAGATGCAAAAAGAGACTGGGGATTTGCTGGTGACTATGTAGAAGCAATGTGGATGATGCTTCAGACAGAACCAGATGATTATGTTATTGCTACTGGTAATACATGGACTATTCGTGAGTTTATTGAAATAGCGTTTAAATATATTGGCGTAACTAACCCTATAGAATATGGATATATAAAACAGAATCAAAAATTTATGAGACCGGCCGAAGTACCCAATTTACTCGGTGATCCAACCAAAGCAAATGAAAAGCTGGGATGGAAAGCTAAAACAAGTTTTGAAGACTTAGTAAATATGATGATGGAAGCAGATATAGAAAGGTATGGCAAGTGAAAAGATTAATATATCAAGTTTATGTTGGTAAAAAATCTAAACTATATGATCATTGTGTAGCTTCAGTAAAAGCATATTGTGAAAAATATGGTATTGATCACGAGGTACAGAAAACTCCTATTCTAATGATTAAACCTGATGTTTTTCAGACAAATAGAAGTAAAGAATCGTATGAAAAATATGGTGGATATTTACCAATATATGAAAAAGAAAATGCATTTGCATATCTAAAAAATTATGATCAAGTAGC
>Ga0209630_10004096_pt1 | contig 12952 bp, 8 predicted proteins | sample COG_01_FD_184745 | JGI IMG/M metagenome (GOLD analysis project Ga0209630, IMG submission 184745) | Pelagic Microbial community sample from North Sea - COGITO 998_met_01 (SPAdes) (version 2) | ecosystem: Environmental > Aquatic > Marine > Neritic zone/Coastal water | place: Helgoland, sampling... | reverse complement strand
CAATTTCGTAGCTTGAACACAGTAACTCTCCTCCATAATAGAAAGCCATTCCCTCAATTTCTCACATTCATCAGGTATATCAAAATTCCGATAATGTTGCAGCGCACAAAAGCGCTGAAGGTGGGGATAAAAAGTTAAATCTACTAGACTTAAATTGTCCCCAAGCCAATAGGGACCGGAAGATCGTTTAGCTAAACCTTGATGCTCCATCATAAGAAGTGCATCAGTTAACTTTCGTGCATGTTCACTTTGAAGGTGTTCACTTTGAGCCAATAGAATTTTATAAATCTGAGGTGCAAAACGAACGTTAGCGAAATCTATCCATACTCTGGCGGCTGCTCGATCTTCAGGGTTTTGTGGCAATAATGGTTTTTGAGGAAAAATCTCTTCGATGTATTCATTTATGATCGAAGACTCAAACACAACATAATCACCATTTCGAATGACAGGCACTTTGCCATAGGGTGAAAGTTTTAAAAACCAATCTGGCTTATTATCTAAATCAATTTCAGTTAAAGAAAATTCAATTTTTTTCTCAATAAGAGCCATTCGCGTTCGTTGCGCGAAGGGACAACTACTAGAGCTAATAACTTCGATTTCTTTTATGTTCATTTTGTAATCATCCCCTCTGAGTGAGCGCAATGTAACAATATAAAAGGTAATTTAATCATAAATTCCTTAAATGAATTCTTATTTACCAGGTCACTATATATTTTAAAGGGAGAGTTTGCTATTGAATAAAGGTGTTGAATTGAAATAAAAAAGGAAATGCATCACATCCGCAACGCATTCCCTTAATTTTATGATTATACTATAAACTATCCTTTGGCAGATTCACTGCTAGCAGCAGCCCAAACCAAAAGACCAAATGCAATTTTGTTTACAAAATCAGCTAGGTTATAGATCAAATTTAACGCATTGGCATCAACTGAACCCATCATATATCCTAAGAGATATCCTAGAGGGTAAATTGCCCAACCAATTAAAACGATCAAGCGCATAGCCTTAAACGCTGACTGAACGCCTTCAGATGCATTACCCATTGCCGTCCCTGCGTCACCAGCAAAGATATAATAAAGGATATACAACCAACCAATCATTCCGATTACAAAGCCAACTGTCGAATCAATTGCTCCAACTTCTCCGAGGTAACCACCAACCAACATTACTAAAGTGCCGATCAAGAGGTTCCAAAAGACTTTAATTGTCGCTAGACCAACGGCTGCAAGAATAAAATAAAATTCAACCATCAAAAGTGGAACGGTAATCAACCAATCCACATAGCGAAATACGGTTGGACTGGTTCCTGTAGCCACCCAAACGTCTCTCATGTAAAAATAATGAACAGCAGCAACAAGTGTTACAAGACCTGATACAACCACAGAAGTCCGCCACTTTGCCGTCATTTTTCCTGCCTCTAAAAAGAAAAATGCTGTCGCAGCAACCATCGATATTGAAATAATCCAAAAACTGATACCAACATAGTCTTTGGGATCGAGACTGCCGGCTGCAGCCATAGCAATACTCGGAACAGATACTAAAACTGAAGCTGGAACCAAGGTAGCCAGCAACTTCTTATAATTTTTAAACATCAAGAAAACCTCCTAAAATTAAATACAAATCCAAATTATGGGACTTCAACCTTAACCCTCTATGTTATGGATCGGAATGTTTCTAGAAATTTATGAAAAAGTCAACCTCCTACTATGAAAAAAAGAATCGTTTAGAGCAACAGAGACTAATAACCTACTTTGGCACGATTTAAATATTTTAAAAAATAATATGACAAATTTATATTTTTAACTCATTATGATAAAAGTTTTGTAACGTAAATCCAAAATATTATGGCAGTCAGACTATGTTAAGAAATAAATTGGCTACGGCAGCCGTTAAAGAAATCTCAAAAAACAGAAGTATTGAGAATCGATCGGGATATTCTAAATATTTTAATCCAAATGATTTTTCAAGTCTCAAAAAATCCATTGACAGATCTATAGATAGTTTAGAAACACACCTAAACGTTGCAGCCAAGTTCCACTTCCAAAGGCCAGGCAAACAAATTAGAGGTTTATTGAGTTTATCCTCCTGCAAATGCCTTGGTGTGAATAAAGAAGATAGCCTAAAATGGGCTACGGCAGTAGAGCTTTTACATAACGCGTCACTTATACATGATGATATTTGCGATAAAGACCAAAATAGAAGAGGTCAACCAAGTATCTTTGCAAAATATGGTGAACAAACGGCATTATGTCTGGGAGATGCTATTGTTTCTCTTTCCTTTCAGTTATCATGCCTAAACGATAGGCCTCAAGATATGGTAAGGCTCTTTTCAGACAGAATGCTAGGGGCTGTAAGTGGCCAGGCATGTGAACGCAAAAACGTTTACCCGAATTGGAAGGAGTACTTAGAAATTACACGCGGAAAGACTTCGTCACTTTTGTCATTGCCAATTGAAGGAGCACTAATATTATCAAAAAATTCAGAGAGTTGCCCACAGGTTAAAACTTACTTTGATTTCGCTGGTCCTATTTTTCAAATAATAAATGATATTCGAAATTTTGATGGCAGCGATGGTGCACAACATACCTTCTCAGACCTATGGGATTGCCGACCAAATGCTATAATCTCACTTTTTCGAACCTATCTTAAAAATGGATCGGTGGAAATTTTTGACAGTTGGGTAAGCGACAGACGCAGCAATCAAAATCAGTCGGATCAAACAAAACTATTTAATTACTGGAGAGATAAGATTATTGATTCACCTGCGAGAGAAGACTTATTAATAAAAGTAGATGATCTTTATGAAGAATCTCAATTAAACTTAAAAAATTTTCCAAAAAATTTAAATCCTATGATAAATAGTTTTAATTCATGGCTCACAACAGAAGTTACATCAATAAGAAATACTCCATATTTTAATATTAATATGAATTAAAAATGGACTTTGAGAACGATAAGCCAAACACTAAACGCGAAAATACAAAATTACCTCAAAGTGTAATTGTTATTGGAGCCGGCTTTGGAGGCATTTCAACAGCGTTAAGGTTAAGGTCAAGAGGGTACACTGTCACTCTTATTGATCGGTTAGATAGCATTGGCGGAAGAGCTCAAGTTTTTGAACGTAATGGATTTAGACACGATGCTGGTCCAACGGTCATTACAGCGCCTTTTCTTCTTGAAGAGCTGTTTCAATTGTTTTCAGAGAAACTAGAAGATCATATAAATATTGTTCCATTAGACACCTGGTACAACTTTTATTTTCATGATGGTAGATCATTTAACTATTATCGAGATTTAGATAAGACAAAGGATGAAATTGCCAAATTCAACCCTCGCGACGTAGATGGTTACGACGCACTTCTTAGAGATTCAAAGAATATTTTTGACGTAGGCTTTTCGGAACTTGCAGACCAACCATTTGTAAATTTTTCAAAAATGATCGAGCAAATTCCAAAACTATTAAAACTAAAAAGCTATTTAACTGTCAGCCAACTTGTAAGAAAACATATAAAAGATGAACATATTAGGCGTGCGTTTTCTATTCACCCATTATTGGTGGGTGGAAACCCATTTTCGACAACTTCAATTTATGCACTTATTCATTACCTAGAGAGGCAATGGGGTGTTCATTTTTGTATGGGCGGAACGGGTAAACTTGTGAGCGAGTTACGAGATCTGATGCTCAGAAGTGGCGTAAAAATTGAACTCGGCAGACAAATCGATGAGATTATTATCGAGAATAATCGGGCCACAGCTATAAAAGACACCAATGGCAATCAAACAACAGCGGATATTGTCGTGTTTGGAGGAGATGCTCCTTATGCTTACGAAAAAATGTTGCCGCCCCATCTCAATAGACAATTTATCCGGAGGCCCAATAAATTAACAAAATATTCTATGGGCATGTTTGTGCTTTATTTTGGCGCGCGCAAAACCTGGCCAAAGGTAGCCCATCATACAATCTGGTTAAGCGCTCGGTTTAAAGAACTTTTAAAAGATATATTCGATAACCATATTTTAAGCGAAGACTTCTCAATTTATTTGCATAGGCCCACAGCTACTGATAAAAGTTTTGCGCCACCGAATTGCGACAGTTTTTACGCTCTTTGCCCAGTTCCTAATCTCCAAGCTTCAATAAACTGGGACACGGAAGGTCAAAAATTAAGAGACCGAATAATTGTAGCGCTTAATCAAACAATATTACCTGGAATAAAAGACACGATTACAGATGATTTTTGGATGACACCAGAAGATTTCCAAAAAGACTACTTATCGAAATATGGAGCAGGGTTTTCAATATCACCGATTTTTAGTCAATCGGCCTATTTTAGATTTCATAATCGCGATCCACAGATAGAAAATTTATATTTTACAGGAGCGGGAACACATCCTGGGGCAGGTCTGCCAGGCGTAATTTCATCAGCTAAAGTAGTGGAAAAATTGATTGTTGAGGATAATATAAACTGAATTTAATTTTGTTCTATTTAGGATGCCGAGACAATGCCAAATAATTTTTTATATCCTGCTGGATTTGAGTCAAAGGATCCCGAACATGTTCTAGCGCACCATGGTCGTAGCTTTAATTGGGCAAAACGTTTTCTTGGGCGAGAGAAAGGCATTGCCGCGGCGAGGTTATACCAATTCTGTCGTTACGTTGACGATCTCGCCGATGATACGGAAAATGACCATATTGCAAAACTCGAGGAGATCCGTTCTACACTTACTAAGGGATACATAGATAGTACAAATGACTATGTAGTTGAAGACTTCCTTAAACTGACGGCCGATTACGATTTGCCAATTTTAGCTGCTATCGCTCTATTAGATGGGGTTATTGGAGATCAAACCTTTTCAAGCACATCAAATGATGCGGAGTTAATAAGGTATTGTTACCGTGTTGCTGGAACAGTTGGATTACTTATGTCGCCAATACTTGGAAATAAAATAGATGAAGCTCTGCCACACGCTATTGATTTAGGTATAGCGATGCAATTAACAAATATTTGTCGAGATGTCCTTGAGGATGCAAAACAAGGTCGCTGCTACCTACCAATAGATCATAAGGGAGATCTATCAGCTAAAATCATAAAAGCTGCTACTGCCGAGTCAGATCCTTTTAGAGAAACAATATCAGAACATATACAATATTGGCTGAATATTTCAGATGCATATTATAGCTCTGGACTAAAAGGCCTATGGCATCTAACAAAATCCGGGCATTGCAGTATTTATCTTGCAGCGAAAATTTATAGTGAAATTGGAAACAAACTTAAAAGAAATGGAATTTCGTGGTGGGAAGGCAGAGTGGTTATAACTCCACTTGAAAAAACCTATGTTACTTTGAAATGTAGTCATCGACTAATGCTACCCTTTCTTCTTAACAGAAAAATGTCAGATGTATGCATAACAAAATCAAATCACGATTCCACTTTGCACGAGCATTTAACAGGATTGCCATATGCCAACTGTTGAAAAAAGATTTGATATTATTATCATAGGAACAGGTTTAAGTGCTTCTTGTTTTATTTACGAACTCATCGAGAAACTTGAAATAAAAATTAATTTATTATGGATAGGTCCGATGGATACGCGCGCCCAAACTGTTTGTGCATGGGAACCAAAGGATTCTGATCCTTGGTATAAGGATTTTATTCAACAAAAGTGGAATAGCTGGTATTTTAAATTTGATAACGAAACCATATCTCATGCCTCCATGAATTATAATTACATCGCAATAGATGCTCAATTATTACGAAAAAAAGTGATGAACAAGATTACGGACTTAGACTGGATTTCTAGAGACACATCTTCCGTACTTGATGTTAGTCGAGACAATGGTGTTTTCACTGTAAAAACTCTTGAACGCAGTTTTCTTGCCGAAGAGGTTATCGATACTCGGCCGCCAGATTATCAGAAAGATTCAATTCTCCAGCATTTTTATGGATTAAAATTAAGGGCTAAGTCGAAAGATTTCAGGAGCTTTCCAAAAGACGTGTGTTTAATGGATTTCGATATAAATCAAGAAGATCCAACGGGCCCATGTTTTATTTATGCATTGCCATTTTCTAATTCAGAAATACTCATCGAAACAACTTTTTTTTCAAAAATGATAAAAAATAAGGTGAATTATATTTCACAAATAAGAACGTGGCTAAAATCCCGACATAACTTAGAATTAGATGACTATGAAATAATTGAGAGTGAGCATGGTGTTATACCAATGGGAAAAATAATGCCAATTGATGATTCTTTGGCGAGATTGGGTTCAGCTGGATATGCAACAAAGACTTCCACCGGTTACACATTCGAGTATATTCTCAAGCAAACAAAAAATATAATTGATCAAATCCACCAAAAACAGCATTTAACAACTTATAATCCACATCCTAAGCCTTTAGCCGCATTAGACTATATTTTTCTTAAAGTGGTAAAAGATAATCCAAGTCTGATGCCGCATATTTTTATGCAGATGGCATTAAAACTAAAGCCAGATACTTTTGTTGAATTTATGAGCGAGAAAAATACGTTTTTAACATCTTTTAAAATGATTATGGCAATGCCTAAAATTCCATTTATAACTTCATTACTGAGAATTGGGCTCAAAAGAAATGTTTGAAAATGATCTTTATTTAACTTTTTCTTTTCTTGCTATACTCATCTTTGGCATACCTCATGGTGCTTTTGATGCATCAATCGCAATAACCATAAAAAATCACGGCGAAAAAAATTTTAATAGTCCACTTAGAAGAGTTCCGCACTTAATTTTATCATCGCCATTTCTTTATTACTTATCATTTTTAATTATTTATTTGTCACTTGCGTTTTTGACAGTAATTGCTTGGATATCTTGGTCATTTATTTGTTTGATGATATTTCTCTTGATTTCTGGAATTCATTTTGGACGCGGCGATTCCAATGGTATATCTGATAATTTAGATTATTTAAACTCAGTATTTGTCCATGGTGGTCTAACTATTATCGTGATCCCATTTGCTCATCCAGAAGATGTTTCCCACCTCTTTAATATATTATCAAAAGATAGTAGCGAGTTCATATTGCCAATCATAAATAATCTTATATACGTCTGGATAGCCTGTTTAGCCTTCCATTGTTATTTGCGGTTTAAAAATAAAAAAAGGAGAATTAGAGTTTTAGAAATAGCCATAATGTTATGTATTATATTCACGATTCACCCAGTTGCTTCTTTTGTGATATATTTTTGTTTGGTACATTCACCTCGTCATACATCCAAAGTTTGGAATTTAATCAGCGGTTCTCAAAAGAAAAAAAATATTATAATAACCACAACTCTAATTACTCTCGTTACTTGGATTATGAGCGGTTATGGTATTTATTTTTTAAATGAAATTAACGGACTTTTCAAAGCTACGATACAAATAATATTTATAGGTCTTGCCGCTCTCACAGTGCCGCATATGATTTTAATTGACTATCTTCTCTCACGTTCATTACCCATTAATCAGAATATTCGATAGTCTTGGCTTTTAAAAAAATTTTACATAGTTTCAGCAGATAAAACTTTTTCTTTTAAACCTTTTAATCGATAAAATAACCTTGTAGATAGTTTTCCAATATATGACTTTGAATAACCACCACTTGTTCGCCTGGAGAAGAATGATGTCGGAAAAGCGCCCTAATTTTTTATTCATAATTACGGATCAGCAAAGAGCCGATCATGTTGGTTGTTATGGTAACGAAGTCCTCCAAACGCCAAATATCGATAGTCTAGCAACCCGCGGGTTAACTTTTGATAAGTATTATGTTGCCTCTCCAACGTGCATGCCGAACAGAGCAAGTCTCGCAACGGGACGGATGCCCTCTGCAACTGGCGTTACGACAAATGGTTTTCCTCTCCCTTTGGACACTGTAACTCTAATGGATATTTTAAGCGCGGGCGGTTATCAAACAGCTCTGATGGGGAAATCACACTTACAGTATTTTACAGATAATAAAGTGCGGCCAGAAACCTTTGGTATTAAATCAGAAAAACATTTACCACCATCGGAGTTATCACAAGCTACGCGAAAAAGGATTGACGGTCCAGAGTATAACAATGAACTGAGAAGCACATGGGATGCTGACCCATATCGAGGTGTTAATCTTCCATATTATGGATTTCAAGAAGCAAAAATAGCATTATTTCATGCTGATCGAGTAGGAGGAGATTATTCGGCATGGCTATCTGAGAATCATCCGGACCCCATGTCATTGCGTGGACCAGAAAATGCACTCGAGAATTCTAAAATTAGTGCGCCCCAAGCTTGGAGAACACGCATGCCGGAAGAATTGTATCCAACTTCTTGGATTACTGGTCTCACTCTTGATTGTTTAGATCGGTACGCTAAAAATGATCAGCCATTCTTCATTCAATGTGGTTTTACCGATCCCCATCATCCTTTTACGCCCCCGGGAAAATATTGGGATATGTATGACCCAAGCGATATTCCTGTTCCTCCATCTCTCCTAGCTAAACATAATAACCCTCCACCATTTGTGAATGACTTGCATAACTCTTTGGCAAATGGAACAGCAAAACGATCTTATGTTCATCCATATGCAGTGACAGAAGATGAAGCCCGTGAATCAATTGCATTAACCTACGGCATGATCTCAATGGTGGATGATGGAGTCGGTAAAATTCTAAAGAAAATTGATGACCTTGGCCTCCGAGATAATACTATCGTAATATTTACTTCTGATCACGGCGATGTAATGGGCGACCATGGCATTATGTTGAAACATGGACTTCATAGTGAAGGCGTTATTCGTGTCCCATTTATTTGGTCTGATACGAACTCTACAGCAAATCAACGTTCTGATGTGCTTGCCAGCGCAATTGATTTTGCCCCTAGCATATTAAATCGAGCTGGATTGGCGCCTTATTCGGGAATTCAGGGAGAAGATATCATCTCTAAAGCCTATGAAAATGAGAAAGTTGATAGATCCGGTATTATAATAGAGGCTGACGAACTTCCTGAGAATGTAGATACAGAAGAGTTCTTCCGTGTGCGCACATATGTTGATGAGAGGTGGCGCTTAACATTATGGGTTGATCAAGACTTTGGTGAATTATATGACCGAAATAATGATCCCCTTGAACTAAATAATCTTTGGAATGACAAATCTTCTGGCGAAGATAAAGCCAATCTTATTGAAGCCATGTTAAAACAACAATACAAGTACTCTGACCTAATGCCTCGGCCAGTTTACTGGGGATGATTTTCCAAAAATTAGCCCATTCGTGATAGACCAAAAACTGAATTTAAAGATTCCTTAGGTTTTCAAAAAAAATTACTGATTTGATAAGCGAATAGATATAAAACTAATTATAATCATATTCGTTACAATATGAATAACGTTCGATTATGAAACATATTTAGTTGCAATATTTAGTAGCAGATAAAGCATGAATTATTTCTTTTCTAACCATGAGCTACCTAAACCAGCATCACAAACCGCTGTGGAAATAGGTATCGAACGGTTAATTGAAGTCAGTCAGAATACTAATAATTCTAAACTCGCTAATAAAATAGACGAAGTAATTCAAAATCAAGAAACTAGACTTCTAATATCTACAATTTTCGGTAATAGTCGGTTTCTTAGCGAGTGCGTGATAACGGATATCAACTTCTTCATCACACTATTGCACAATGGGCCTCAAAACTGTTTTGATGAAATAAAGACCGCATTACGACAAGTTCCGGCCAATTTTAATGAACAAGAAACCATGGAGTTTCTGCGTTTAAATCGAAAACGTGCAGCTCTACTTATTGCAACTTGTGATATTACAGGAGTATGGAAAGATGAAAAAATTACTCAGTCACTCAGCGAATTTGGTGAATTATGCATAAATGCTGCAATTAATTACCTACTTAGGAAACTCGATGCATTAGGCGATATAGAATTATCCAACCAAAAAATACCTTCTGAGAACTCTGGCCTGCTTGTTCTTGGCATGGGGAAGATTGGAGGTATGGAGCTAAACTATTCAAGTGATATTGACCTAATTTTATTTTTTGATGATTCTAAAATACAAACCAACAAGCCAGAAAAATTACAAGAGAATTTTAATAAGCTGGCAAAAGGTCTCGTTAGAATCATGTCAGAAGTAACATCTGATGGTTACGTTTTTCGGATAGACTTAAGATTAAGACCAGACCCAAGTTCAACATCACCAATAATTTCAATAACTACCGCTGAGATTTACTACGAAACTGTTGGACAAAATTGGGAGAGAGCAGCCCTTATAAAAGCGCGCCCTATTGCAGGTGACATTTCGACTGCAACAGAATTTTTAACAAAATTAGGTCCTTTCATTTGGCGCAAGTATTTAGATTTTGCAACAATTCATGAAATTCATTCGATTAAGCGTCAGATAAATACCCATTATCAAAATAACAAAATCATGGCGATGGGACATAACATTAAACTTGGCCGGGGTGGAATAAGAGAAATCGAGTTTTTTACTCAAACTCAACAATTAATATGGGGCGGACGCATTCCAGAACTACGTTTAAGCTCGACCTGTTCAGCGCTCGAAATGTTAGCAAAGCATGGGCAGATTTCTGAACAAACATCAAATGAACTTATTGAGTCCTATTGGTTTCTTAGAAAAGTTGAACACAGATTGCAAATGATTACTGATCAACAAACACATACGATCCCAAAAACCAAAATAGGAGTATGTGAATTTGCGATATTTATGGGTTTTGAGAACTATCCCGAATTTGAGAAAACCCTATTAAATTATCTTTACTGTGTGGAGAATCATTATTCCCTTTTATTTGAGGCATCACCGAGTCTCGAAAATTCTAATGGCATAGAGGGCAATTTGATATTTACAGGTGTCGACGAGGACCCCGATACATTACTTACTATCAAAAACCTCGGTTACTTAAATCCGCAAGGTATAGACAAAACCATTAGATCTTGGCATCGTGGCCATTATCGAGCGACGGGAAGCACTCGAGCACGCCAAATACTTACAGAATTAGTGCCCATTATCCTTCAGGTTTTTGGCGAAACACCGGAACCAGATAAAGCTTTTTTTAAATTTAATATTTTTCTATCGCGCCTCCCTGCAGGTATCCAGCTATTCTCAATGTTTCATGCCCATCCGGAGTTAATTAAACTTTTATCAGAGATCATGGGAAGTGCTCCGAAGCTCGCTGAGAACTTAAATACTAATCCGGGTTTAATTGATAGTTTGTTGGAATTTAATACCAGAAAACGCCCAACATTAGCTCACCTCAGTAATGAGCTTAATGCAAATTTGGATCAAGATTTTCACTTCGAAGATATCCTTGATACAGTAAGACGAACTATAAATAGTCATAAACTTATAATAGGTGCCCAAGCCCTGAAGGGATTTTTAAACTGGAAAGAAATTAATCGAAGATATAGTGATCTAGCCGTTATAACGATCCAGTTCCTCCATACCGCGGTTAAAAAAGAATTCGAAAAGAAACACGGCAAAGTAATTAAAGGAGAGAGTGCCATAATCTCTCTAGGTAAAGTTGGTGGGAATGAAATGACACCAACCTCTGATTTGGACCTTATTTTTGTATATAGGTACAAAGAAAACACCAAATTATCAGATACCGCTATGTCTTTAAATCCAAGCCTTTATTTTACTCGACTAAGTCAGCGTTTTATCAACTCAATTACAGCTCAAACAAACGAAGGAGAGTTATATTCGGTTGATATGAGATTACGGCCCTCTGGAAACTCGGGTCCAATTGCCACACACTTCCGCACATTCGCACAATATCATTCTCAAAAATCTTGGACGTGGGAGCATATGGCGTTATCAAGAGCCAGGGTTATTTCTGGATCGAGACAGTTAAAAAAAGATGTTAAAACGATTATTCAAGAAACTCTTGTTAAAGTACGCGACGTTACCGTTCTAAAAAAAGACGTAAGTGACATGCGCGAGAAAATTCAAAAAGCGAATAATACAAATATTATTTGGGATGTAAAATATATTAGAGGTGGATTACTAGATATAGAGTTTATTGCACAATATTTACAGCTTAAACATGCAAGTGATGATCCTCGCATACTCTCAACAAATACCGAAAAGGCTTTAAAAAATTTACGCAAAAATAATTTGCTACCAAAAGATTCAGCCAAGCAACTAATCGACGCTTTAAACTTATGGCAGATAATTCAAGGCACATTAAGATTAACTTTGACGGACAACTACAAATTAGAAAATAATTTACCAACTCCTATTGAAAATCTTATTCTTGATGCCACCAATATTTCAAATAAAAGAATGCTTGAAGATAAAATCAAGATGGCGTCACAGATTGTCTTTAAGATATATAGAGATATATTCGGAGATATAAAAATAACTAACCTGAAAGTTAGACGCTAAAATAGGGAAAATATTGTGGATAATTCTAAAAATACAGTAAAAATAATTAAAAAAGGTCGCCATATCGGCGCGCAAGTAGAAGGCATAGACCTATCGAAAAGTATTGATCAGAGTGCCTTTAAAATCATTGAGGATGCATTTGTAGAGAATGAAGTTTTATTTTTTCGAAATCAACAAATAACATCTGATGAGCAAATTAAATTTGCGGAGAATTTTGGTGAATTGAGCATTCATCCATTCTCGCCGAACAGTGAGGAAATTCCTGAACTTATAATTTTCGATAATGATGAAAACAACCCCCCTTTTGGTACTGATTGTTGGCACAGTGACGAAACTTTCAGAGAAGCACCTCCAATGGCAACAATATTACACGGCTTGATAATTCCAGAAATTGGGGGTGATACAGTTTTTGCGAGTATGACGGCGTCATATGAAGGGCTTAGCGATAAAATGAAAAATTTTATTTCCGGCCTCGAATGCATACACGATTTTAAACCCTTTAGGGCATTATTTGGAAATGACGAAAAAAGTAAAAATGAATTACGATACTTT
>Ga0209630_10004086_pt1 | contig 12968 bp, 11 predicted proteins | sample COG_01_FD_184745 | JGI IMG/M metagenome (GOLD analysis project Ga0209630, IMG submission 184745) | Pelagic Microbial community sample from North Sea - COGITO 998_met_01 (SPAdes) (version 2) | ecosystem: Environmental > Aquatic > Marine > Neritic zone/Coastal water | place: Helgoland, sampling... | reverse complement strand
TATTTATTATGATTAAAAAAAAATATGAAAAATTTTTATTTAAAACTAATCAAAATACTTTCTCTGAGTTAAAAAAATTCGCACAAAAAATATGAAATTTTTAATTGGTGACATAGGCAATACTTCAACAAAAATATGTATTTTAAATAACAAGTTCAAAATTTTACGATCATATAATTTTGAAACTAGTAAGATGTTAAAAGGAAACCTTATAAAGACCATCATTAGAAAAAAAATTAATAGTGATCTTAATTCAGTATTTTTATTTTCAAGTGTTGTACCAAGGGTATTTTTAAATATTAAAAAGAATTTTAAAATTACCAAATATAAAGTTTTAGAACTAAAGAATTTAAATTTAAATAAAATGATAAGAATTAATGTTAAAAATAAAAATCAATTAGGTTCAGATCGAATTGCAAATGCAATAGGTGCAAAAAAATTAAAAAATTGCCTAGTTTTAGATTTTGGAACTGCAACTACTTTTGATGTGATCGAAAATGGTGTATATGAGGGTGGTGTAATTGCACCGGGTGTAAAACTTTCCATTAAAAATTTAAGCCAAGCTACTGCTTTACTTCCTGTAATTAATTTAAGCTCTAGTCAAAAAAAAATTGGAAAAAATACTAAAGAGGCATTAAATGCAGGATTTGTTTGGGGATATGAGGGTTTAATAAACAATATTATTAATAAAATAATTTCAAAAAATAAGAAAAATTTCAAAATTATATTAACTGGCGGTTTTGCAAATTTTTTTAAAAAAAAGATTAAAAAAAAAACTACAGTTGATCAAGATATAACTGTAAAAGGTATAGCAAATGTTTATAAAGAATTAATATGAGTAAAGAAGAATTACTTTTTTGCCCTTTAGGCGGGTCAGGAGAGATAGGCATGAATATGAATCTTTATGCTTATGGCAAAGAAAACAATCAAAAATGGATTATTGTTGATCTTGGAGTTACTTTTGCCGATGACTCTATTCCAGGTATAGATTTAATAATGCCTGATCCTGGATTTATCATTGATAAAAAAGAAGATTTACTAGGGATTGTTTTAACGCATGCTCATGAAGATCATATTGGAGCAGTCGCTCATATCTGGCCAGAATTAAAATGTAAATTATATGCTACTCCATTTACTGCTGCTTTGATTACAGAAAAATTTAAAGAAAAAAAGATTGATATTACTTCTTTTTTAAAAACTGTCCCATTAAATAGTAAAATTAAGCTTGGTGAATTTGAAATTGATTTTGTCACTCTCACTCATTCAATTTTAGAACCAAATGGATTAAGCATTAAAACACCTTTAGGAACAATCTTGCATACAGGAGACTGGAAAATAGATCCCAATCCATTAATTGGAAATAAAATTGATGAAGACAAATTAAAAAAAATTGGTAATGAAGGTGTGTCAGCAATGATTTGTGACTCAACCAATATTTTTAGTCCAGGAAGAGCAGGATCAGAGTCTGATGTAAGAGACAGCTTATTACGTATAATGGAATCAAAAACCAAAAGAATTTTAGTAACTTCATTTGCTTCAAATGTTGCTCGTATGGAGTCAATATTTTATTGTGCCAAAAAAACAGGTAGAGCTATATGTCTAGTGGGAAGGTCAATGCACAGAATATTTAAAGCAGCTAAAAAGTGTGGATATTTAAAAGGATTGATTGATCCAATTGAACCCCGGGACGCTAAAAAAGTTGCAAAAAATAAAATTCTTTATTTAGCAACTGGAAGTCAGGGTGAGCCAATGGGTGCAATGAATAGAATAGTAAACGGTTCACATCCAGATGTTTTTTTGGAAGAAGGGGATTGTGTAATTTTTTCATCAAAAATAATTCCAGGAAATGAAAAAAAACTTTATAACTTACAAAATCAAATAGTCAGAAATAATATTGAAATCATAAGTGAAGAAAATGCCTTTGTACACGTATCCGGTCACCCAAACAGAGATGATTTAAAAGATATGTATAAATGGGTAAAACCAAAAAGTATTATCCCAGTCCATGGTGAACATAGACATATGCAAGAGCATGTAAATTTTGCTAAAGAAATGCAAGTGCCAAAAACATTATTAATTGAAAATGGAGACATTATTAAACTCTTACCTGGTGATGCTCCTAAAGTAATTGATAAAGCTCCTTCAGGAAGAGTTTACCTTGATGGTAATATTAATGTTGAAACAGATGCACAATCAGTAAAAGATAGAAAAAATTTGTCAATCAATGGATATTTAGAAATTACACTTCTGGTTTCCAATAATGGAAAAATTAAAAAACCGATTATTTCTTACAGAGGTATTCCAGAAAAAGAAAATTCAGATCATTTTATTTTTGATATGGAAGATGAAATTTTCAATATTTGTAGAACATTTTCTTTAGACAATAAAAACCAGCAAAAAAATTTAATCGATACTATCAAGCAAAATTGTAGAAGGATCGTTAGGGAAAAAACAGGAAAAAAACCTTTTACTAATATTAATATAGCGAGAATTTAGTGGGAATTACTGGTTCAATAATAGTTTACGTACTCATTTGGTGGATAATTTTTTTTTCTGTTTTGCCTGTAGGAATTCAATCAAACAAAGGAAGATTCCGAGAAAAATTAGAAGGAATTGATCCTGGAGCTCCCGATAATCCAAAAATGGCAAGAAAATTTTTAATAACCACGATAATCACTTCAATAATTTTTATTGTGATATATTATCTAGTTGAATTTGATTTACTTAATTTAAGAGAATATTTGCAATAAAATGTATCTATCAAAATTATTTATTCCGATAACCAAAGGTTTACCAGCAGAGGCAAAAATTAAGTCACACCAACTAATGTTGCAAACTGGAATGATTAAACAATCATCTGCAGGTATTTATTCTTGGCTTCCATTAGGATTTAAAGTTATGAAAAAAATTGAACAAATAGTAAGAGAGGAACAAAATTCTATTGGTGCCCAAGAAATGCTAATGCCAACCATTCAATCAGCAGAAATTTGGAAAGAAAGCGGCAGGTATGACGATTATGGCGAAGAAATGCTGAGAATTAAAGATCGTCAAGGAAGAGAGATGCTTTATGGACCAACTAATGAAGAATTAATTACAGATGTTTTTAGATCAAGTATTAAATCTTATAAATCACTTCCTCAAATTCTTTATCACATCCAATGGAAATTCAGAGATGAGATAAGACCAAGATTTGGTGTAATGAGATGTAAAGAATTTTTTATGAAAGATGCTTACTCTTTTGATTTGACTGATGATGATGCAAAAAAATCTTATAATAAAATGTTTTTTTCATATTTAAAAACTTTTAACAGACTAGGTTTAAAAGCTATCCCAATGGCAGCAGACACTGGGCCCATTGGTGGAGATCTTTCTCATGAATTTATCATTTTAGCAGAGACTGGTGAAAGTCAAATATTCGCTGATAAAAGAATTTTTGAGATTAACTTAGATAAATATGATTTTAGCGATACCTCACTATCAAAAATGAGAAAAGATTTTACAGAAATTTATGCAGCAACGGATGAAAAATTTAATGAAAAAAAATTTAATGAAGAAGTTGATAAAAAAAATCAGATTAAAACAAAAGGTATTGAGGTAGGTCATATTTTTTACTTCGGTGATAAATATTCAAAACCAATGAATTGCTTAATAGATGATAAAAGTGGAAAGAAAATTTCTGTAAAAATGGGATCGTATGGCATTGGTGTTTCTAGGCTCGTAGGTGCTGCAATTGAGGCAAATTATATTAATGGCATAATGAAATGGCCAAAGTCAATTTCACCATTTGATATAGTTATTATTCCAAGCATCAGCAAAAACAATAAAGAAAACTTACAAAAAGCAGAAAAAATTTATCAAGAATTAAAAAAACAAAATATTGACGTATTGTTGGATGATGTTGATGAGAATATGTCAAATAAATTTAAAAAACATGACTTAATAGGTATTCCTTTCCAAATAATTATTGGATCAAAATCTGAAGAAAATAAATTTGAGTTTAAAGAATTAAACTCTGAAAGTGAAATTTTAAGTCTAGAAGAAATTAAATCTAAAATTAAAAGATAATATTTTGTTCTCAAAAGTAGAAAGAATTATTTCATCGAGAAATCTCAGACCTAAAAAAAAGGAGGGTTTTTTAAAAATAATTTCTATTTTTTCTTTTTTAGGAATTATGCTCGGAGTTGCGATTTTAATAATTGTAATGTCAGTAATGAATGGTTTTAAAACTGATTTAACAAATAAAATAATTGGCTTAAACCCACATGTTGTAATTCAATCTAATGGTTTTAATATTGATGAAAAGTATATTTCTAAAATAAAAAATAATTTTAAAGATATCTCTATAAGTAAAACTTATTCGGGTGAAGGTGTAATAATAAAAAATGATCAAGCAAAAGGTATTATTTTTAAAGGCGTTGATAATGGAGAAAAAAAAATACAAGAATTTCTAGAAAAAAATATCGTTAGTGGTGATATAAAAAAATTTAAAAAAAACAATATATTTATAGGATCTGAGCTTGCATTTAATTTAAATCTAAATGAAGGAGACAGGATAAATTTAATGTCATCTGCATTCGTTGCAACACCACTAGGGAGTTTGCCAAAACAAGAAAATTTTAAGATAGCTGGAATTTTTAATACAGGATTTGTTGAATTTGACCAGAACATCATTTTTTTAATAATTGAAGACGCTTTATCAATTTTTGAAAAGGATAACAAAGATCAAAATTTAGAAATTTATTTAAAAGATCCTCTCCAAGCCAATACTTACAAAAAAGAAATTGAAAAATTTAATCAAAATTATTTTATTTATACTTGGTCAGATTTAAACAAATCTTTTTTTAGCGCTCTTAAAGTTGAAAGAAACGTTATGTTTATAATACTTACATTAATTATTATTGTAGCTGCATTTAATATTATTTCTGGTCTTACAATATTAATAAAAAATAAAACTAAAGAGATAGCTATTTTAAAAACCTTAGGTTTAAATAATAACTCAATAAAGAAATCTTTTTTTTTAACAGGTTTTACTATAGGTTTTTTCGCTACAATATCTGGTATTATCCTGGGAACGTTATTTTCATCTAATATTGAAAAAGTAAGAATATTTCTCTCAAAAGTCTTTAAATTAGAAATATTTCCAAGTGATATTTATTTTTTAGAAGAGCTACCGAGTGAAATAAACTTTTACTCAATATTTATAATTTTTATTCTATCACTATTAGTTTCAGCTATTGCTTCATATATTCCAGCTAGGCATATCTCAAAAATGAAAACATTTAGGGCTTTAAAATATGAATAAATTTGTAATAGAAACTATTAATCTCAAAAAAACATATCAACATTTTAATGGTAATATTACATTATTTAATAATCTTAATTTGCAAATTAAACAAGGGGACCTCGTAGCATTAGTTGGTCCATCTGGATCTGGAAAATCTTCATTGCTTCATTTATTAGCTTTACTAGATGAACCAACAAGAGGTGATATCAAAATAAATTGTATATTTACAAAAAAATTTACAGATGAAAAAAAAGACGAAATTAGAAGAAAAAATATATCAATTATTTTCCAGGACAACAATTTGTTAAGCGACTTTACAGCTATTGAAAATGTAATGATGCCTTTAATTATTAAAGGTGAAAATATGGCAAATGCAAAAAAAAAGGCTCACAAAATTCTCAAAGCAGTTAAAATTTTAGAAAGGTCACAACATTTTCCCAATCAACTCTCAGGAGGAGAACAACAAAGAGTTGCTATCGCTAGAGCTTTAATTGCTGAGACAAATTTGATATTAGCAGACGAACCAACTGGAAATTTAGATTTCAAAACTTCAAAAGAAATATTTTCTTATTTTCTAAAATTAAAAAAATTAAAAAAAACTATAATTTTTGCAACTCACAATAGAGAACTTGCCAACAGGGCAGATTACAAGTTGTTTATTTCTAATGGTAATATAAAACGAGTTAATGCTCGGTAATAACAAGTATTTTAATCATCTTAAAGTACATACTCAATATTCAATATGTGAAGGTGCTATAAAAATTGATGAACTAGCTGACTATTGTAAGTTAAATAAGATTAAGTCTATTGGCTTAGCTGATAGTTATAATTTATGTGGCGCTCTCGAATTTTCAGAGAAAATATCGAAAGCTGGCTCTCACCCAATTATTGGAACTCAAATAAATCTAAATATATCCGATATAATTGGTAAAGTTACATTGTATGCTACTTCTGAGGAAGGATATAAAAATTTAACAAAATTATCTTCGTCAAGTTATTTAAAAAATAACTTAATGACAGAACCATCCTGTAACTTAAAAGATCTTACTGACAATAATGAAGGTTTAATTTTATTAACTGGAAATTTCACTAATTTTTTTGGTAAGCTCTTTTACAAAAATAAGCTAAAAGATTTTGAACAAATATTAATTTCTTTAAAAAATTACTTTAAAGATCGATTATACATAGAAATTCAACGACATAACGAAATTCAAGAAAAAAACTTTGAAAATTATTTACTTAACATATCAAAATCTTTGAAATTACCACTAATAGCAACTCAAGAAATTTTTTATTTAGAGGAAGATATGTATGAGGCTCATGATGCCTTGATTTGTATAGGAGAAAAAAATTTTGTAGATGATAAAAATAGATTTAAATATAACAATCAACACTATTTTAAATCTCAAGAAGAACTAAAAAAAATATATTCTGATATACCTGAAGCGTTAGAGAACAATTATAATTTTCATTTGAGATTTAATTTTAAACCAAAAAAATCCAAGCCAATATTACCTTCTATTGCGAGTGAAGAAAGCGGTTCTCCAGAGGAAGAATTAATAAAACTAGCAAAAATAGGATTAAAAAATAGATTAGAAAATTTTATTTTGAAAAAAAATAAAAACTTATCAAAAAATCAGATCAACGAAACCTATGAAGATAGATTAAAGCACGAAATAGATATTATAAACACTATGGATTATGCTAGTTATTTTTTAATAGTTTCTGACTATATAAAATGGGCTAAAAAAAACTCTATTCCAGTTGGACCAGGCAGAGGTTCGGGAGCCGGATCATTAGTTGCATACTGTTTAGATATTACAGATTTAGATCCAATTGAATTTGATTTGATATTTGAGAGATTTTTAAATCCTGATAGAGTTTCAATGCCTGATTTTGATATAGATTTTTGTGAGGAAAAAAGAGATCAAGTATTTGAGTATTTAAAGAAAAAATATAAAAATGGTGTAGCGCATATAATCACCTTTGGTAAATTAAAAGCAAGAATGGTTTTAAGAGATGTCGGTCGTGTCTTAGGACTTCCATATGGTCATGTGGATAGAATTTGTAAAATGGTACCGTTTGATCCATCAAGGCCTCTCACACTTAAAGAATCCATTGATCGTGAGCCACGATTTAAAGAAGAAATTAAAAACAATACTAGAGTTAAAAAACTTGTGGAACTCTCACTAAAACTAGAGGGACTCAATCGTAATATGGCAACTCATGCTGCAGGAGTGGTAATCGCCGGAGATAAATTAGCTGAGCAATTTCCGTTATATGTTGATCACAGTTCAAATTTAACTTTACCGTCAACACAATATGATATGTATTCTTCTGAAAATGCAGGTCTTGTAAAATTTGATCTTCTTGGTTTAAAAACACTTACAGTAATTGACAATACTATTAAAAGACTAAAATTAAAAAAGATTGATCTGGATATAAGTAAAATTGATCAAAATGATAAAAAAGTTTTTTCCATGCTTTCTACGGGAGAAACGACAGGACTGTTTCAGCTTGAAAGTGCTGGGATGAGAGAAGCAATTAAGCAAATGAAACCGAATAAATTTGACGATATCATTGCGTTAGTTGCTTTATATAGACCAGGTCCGATGAGTAATATTCCCATTTATAATGATTGTAAAAATGGAATTAAAGAACCTGATTACATTCATCCAACTTTAAAAGAAATATTAACACCAACTTATGGAATAATTATTTACCAAGAACAAGTAATGCAAATTGCTCAAACTCTTGCAGGTTTTACAGCTGGTGAAGCAGATATTTTAAGAAGAGCCATGGGTAAAAAAAAGAAAGCAGAATTGGATAAACAAAAAGAAAGATTTATTAATGGTGCATTAAAAAATGGTATAGCAAAAGATGTGGCAAATTTTGTTTTTACAAAAATTGAACCTTTTGCTCAATACGGTTTTAACAAAAGTCATGCTGCCGCCTACGCTTTGATAGCTTACCAAACCGCTTATTTAAAAACCTATTTCAAAGAAGATTTCATTGCAGCGACAATGTCAACAGAACTTACCAATACATCCAAATTGCGGGAATTTGTTGAAGAGCTTAAAAAATTAAATATTCAAATTGTAAAACCATCTATAAATAAATGTTTTCCAGACTTTAGAGCTATAAATGGAAAAATTGTATATGGCCTTGGAGCTATAAAAAACGTAGGTTTAGAGGCAATAAAAAATATTATAGATGAAAGAAAAAATAATGGTGAATTCAAATCTCTTATTGATTTTATTAATAGAGTTAATTCCAAGGATATAAACAAACTTCAGCTAGAGGGATTGGTTAAAGCGGGTGTCTTTGACGAATTTGGTAAAGATAGAAATAAAATTTTAATATCTATACCAAAAATCATACAAAAAATTAAAAATATAAATGATGATAAAGAAAACCATCAATCAAATCTATTTGATGATCAAGATAGCTTTAAAAAAGATTTTGAATTTTTATCATCAGTTCCTTGGAGTCAAAAAGAACTTTTATCCGAAGAGTTTAAATCTATTGGATTTTATTTAACTAATCATCCGTTAAATGAATTTGAAGAAGTTTTTAGCCAATTAAATATTATTTCATTTAATCAATTTTATAATAACGAGGCAAATGATGGGTTGGTTGCTGGTACGATTATGGCAATACAAGAAAAAAAAAGCGCAAAAGGAACTCCTTATGCAGTTGTTAAGTTTAGTGACAAACAAGCTGAATTTGAACTTTTTTTATTCGCTGAAATACTAGTAGCAAATAGAAATAAATTAAAAGAGTCAGAGTCATTTGTTCTAACTTTGCAAAAAGATAAAATTATTGGAGATAAAGAAAAAAGAAGAGTTAATGTTAAAAAAATTCTGAACCTTGATGATGTAATTAATAAACCTTATTCAAAAGTGACTATTGAACTTAAATCTAATTATAATTTGGATGAAATTAGAGAATTGCTATCTAATAGAGGTGACACAGAGATAAATTTTATCGTAAAGGATAAAAGTAAACGAGCTTTCTACTCGCTGCAAGAAAATAGAAAATTTGACTTAAATCACCTTAAAGCTCTAAAAGCCAAGGAATACGTAGAAAAAATAACAGTTTAGACAGTTGATTTTTTGAGTTGATTGTATATATGTGTGAATAATTTCGCACACAGTTTAAAGGGCATTGCCCTACCGGTCCATTAAAATGGAATTACTGTGGTGGATTAACCGGAAAAAAATATGAACGTACCAAAAGTTGACATAAAACAATTACTTGAAGCGGGAGTACATCTCGGGCACAAAACTCTAAGATGGAATCCAAAAATGAAAAAGTTTATTTTTGGTGAAAAAAATTCAATACATATAATAGATTTAACTCAAACAGTTGACTTTCTTAAAAACGCTCTAATTCAAGTCCACAAAGTAATTGCCAGTGGAGGAAAACTGCTGATTGTTTCAACAAAAAAACAAGCCTCTGAACAAGTAAGTGACTTAGCAAAAGAAACAAACCAATATTTTGTAAATTATAGATGGCTTGGCGGGATGCTTACTAACTGGAATACTATTCAAAACTCAATTAAAAGATTAAAAAAGTTAGATGATCAACTATCAAAAGAAAATTTAGGATTTACTAAAAAAGAAATACTCAAATTTGGAAAAGAAAAAGAAAAACTACAAAGATCTTTAGGTGGTATTTCTGAAATGAAAAAAATACCGGATTTAATATTTATAATTGATACAAATATCGAGTCTCTCGCTGTAGCTGAAGCAAAAAAGCTTGGCATTCCAATTATAGCTGTTCTTGACACAAATTCAGATCCAACAGGAATTGATTTTCCAGTTCCAGGTAATGATGATGCAAGAAGATCTATAAATCTGTATTGTGATCTTTTAAAAAATACGATTAAAGATGCTGAAAAATTTATAAAAGGTTCGGACGAAAAAGTTGAAAAAAAACTATCTAAATCAAAAGAAAAATAATTAAGAATTATTATCCAATGTCAAATAAAGATTTATTAGGCAACATAAAAAAATTAAGAGAAATGACGGGAGTTGGTTTCAAGGACTGTAAGATTGCTCTAGACGAAACTAATGGCGATATTGACAAATCAATAGAATTTCTAAGAAAAAAAGGAATAGCTAAAGCATCTAAAAAAATGAGCAGGACTGCATCAGAGGGACTTGCTTTGGTTAAAGAGCAAGAAGGAGAAATTTCATTAATTGAAATTAATAGTGAAACAGATTTTGTTGCTAAAAATCAAGATTTTATTAAATTTTGTAAAGAGTTATCTGAAATTAATTTTTCAACTAAAGGAGATTTATCTAAATTAAATGAGTCAAAAATGTCTAATGGAAATTTAGTAAAAGATAATTTGGTAAATTTAATAGCTAAAATTGGAGAGAAAATTACAATCAGAAGAACAAACTTTTTTAAAAATTCACAAGGAGCTAATTTTTGTTATGTACATTCTGCAATTGAGAAAGGAATAGGTAAGATAATTTCTATAGTAAAATTAGATGGAGTCTCAGAAAATAATAAAGATGGTATCGGAACTAAAATAGCCATGCATATTGCAGCTTCAAACCCTCTAGCAATCGATAAAGATGGCATTGATCAGAAAATTGTTGATAAAGAATTAGAAATTATCAAAGCAGAAATTACTAACTCAGGTAAGCCAACTGAAGTAGCAGATAAAATTTCAAAAGGTAAAATTTCAAAATTTTTAAACGATAACTCACTTTTAAATCAAATTTGGATAATGGATCCCAAAAAAAAAGTATCTGATGTATTAAAGGAAAACTCATCCAATAAACCCCTTAAAATTTTAGACTTTGTTAGGTATAAGGTTGGAGAAGGAGTTTAGAGGTGAGCGGTGAATTTAATGAAAAAAATTATTCATCTAAAATGGATAAAAGTATTCAATCATTAAAAAAAGATATTTCAACACTTAGAACTGGAAGAGCTAATACAAATATGCTTGATACTATAAAGGTAGATGTCTATGGACAATTGATGCCAATTGATCAACTTGCAACTATTAGTGTTCCAGAAGCAAGATTAATTTCAGTTCAGGTATGGGATAAAGCAAACATTCCATTAATAGACAGCGCAATTCAAAAATCAGACATAGGGATAAATCCACAGATCGATGGGCAGATTATTAGACTCAGAATTCCAGATTTAACAGAAGATAGAAGAAAGGAATTGATTAAGGTATTAAAAAACATGGGAGAAAAAAGTAAAATTGCTATTAGAAATATAAGACGAGAGGCAAATGAGGATCTAAAGAAAAAATTAAAAGATAAAATTATTTCTGAGGATGATAATAAAAACTTTGAAAAAAATACCCAAAAACTTACAGATACTAACATAGATAAAATAGAAAAAATTTTAATTGAAAAAGAAAAAGAGATCAGCCAGGTATGAATAATCTTCGCCATATTGCCTTTATCATGGATGGCAATGGTAGGTGGGGGAAGAAAAGAAGTAAAGGCCGAAACTACGGTCACCTAAAAGGTGTAGAGGTCATAAGAAAAATAATTAAAGGATCAATAAAATTACGTATTCCCATTGTATCTTTTTATGTTTTTTCATCTGAGAACTGGAAAAGACCAAAAAAAGAAATAAACTTCCTTTTTAATCTGATCGAGTCTTATTTTTCAAAAGAAATACAGAATGTTATTGATCAGGGAATACAGATCCGTATTCTTGGTGAGATCAAAACTTTACCAAAAAAAATTAAAAAAACTTTAAAAAATGTGGAATTTTTAACCAAAAAAAATAAAAAAATAATTGTTAATTTAGCAATTAATTATGGTGCTAAAAATGAAATTTTAAATGCATTAAAAAAAATAAAAAAAAAAATACATATAAAAAAATTCGAGGAAAATCTTTACACAAAAAATATGCCGGACCCCGATATACTAATAAGAACCGGTGGGCAAAAGAGATTAAGTAATTTTATGTTATGGCAACTAGCTTATTCAGAATTATTTTTTTTAAATAAACTATGGCCAGATTTTCAATTAAAAGATCTATCAAAAGTCATTAAAATTTATAAAAAGCGCAAACGAAATTTTGGGGCAATATGATTTCAAAAAATTTAAAAAAAAGAACACTAACTTCAATAGTATTGATCTTTATCATTTTTTTAATTTTCTATTTTAAACCTCTTTTAGCTTTATTCCTAATAATTGTAGGAAATTTTTCCATAATAGAATTTTCTAATATAACAAAAAAAATTTTTAAAAAGAATTTATTTAATTTTGTTTTTAATATTATTTTTATTGTTTATATTTTTTTATTTGGTTTATTGTTTTTTTTATTGTGTAATTTTTTTCAAACAAAATTAATTTTGTTTTCGTTTTTATTTTGCTGTGTAGCTTCAGATATAGGAGGATATGTTTTTGGTAAAATTTTAAAGGGTCCTAAACTGACAAAAATAAGTCCTAAAAAAACTATCTCTGGTTCAATAGGGTCTATAATTTTTTCAAGCTTAACTTTAAGTAGCTTTTTTTTCTTTTTCTTAGAAAATTCAGTTTTTAAATTTTTTTTAATTGGTTTAATTATATCTATCGGCTGTCAATTTGGAGATATTCTTTTTTCATATTTAAAAAGAAAAGCTAAATTAAAAGATACAGGAAATTTTTTGCCAGGACATGGCGGTTTTCTTGATCGAATAGATGGAATTTTACTTGGC
>Ga0209630_10004085_pt1 | contig 12971 bp, 8 predicted proteins | sample COG_01_FD_184745 | JGI IMG/M metagenome (GOLD analysis project Ga0209630, IMG submission 184745) | Pelagic Microbial community sample from North Sea - COGITO 998_met_01 (SPAdes) (version 2) | ecosystem: Environmental > Aquatic > Marine > Neritic zone/Coastal water | place: Helgoland, sampling... | reverse complement strand
AGCTGCAGATCCTCCTGTTGCATTTGTTTCTGCTACATATTCAATAGGCACATTAAAACCAGTGGCAGCACCGGATGCTTGTCGATCAATTTGATAATCGATTAATGTTGCCGATGATCTTTGTAAATCTAATAATGGAGTAACATGAGTATTTTGAGTTAACATAGTTGTGTATACTTCTAATGATTTTACATTAGATCCAAGTTCTGATGTTTCAATTGCATTATTGGCTACAACATAAGGTTTCGGTTTATATTGAGTTTTATTAGTATCAATATTAAAAAAGTCATCTTCTTTTTGATAAGCTGTTTCAGTTCCAGCATATGATTTGCCAGTGGTTCCTTTAATTTGTGTATACATATTTGTGGTAGTAGGCATTAATTTTTGTTCATTCAAATACATAACCGACCATGGAATATTTTTTGACACTTTTACATTTACTCCACCACCAATATCATCTGAATCAGCAGCAGCACCTGCAGTAACAGTATATCCTGTCCAATCTATAGCTTGAACTGTTTTTGATCCCATAATTTGTGTAGTTGCAAGTCCACCAATTGTAGCACTTGAATCCATACCAAGAATTGTCACAGGATCATTAGGTAAAAAACCATGACCTTTATGCTTAATTCTTACTGTAGTACTACTACTAGTTGTTTCAATAGCATTGTCATTTAGTATTTTCATAGGAAGTGGAGCGTTCTTTAAACATACTATTCCATTAGTTGATGTAAACTCGGCTCTATGAATTACGAAAGTTAAATCTTGATGTTGTGCTGGACTAAATGTTCCACCATTTTGAGAATAGAAAAGAGATCCTAATGCTGGGTTGCGATTAACTCGGCTTGCAGTAGTTCCTACTTCATACTCATCAATTTGAGCAATATAAATTTGATAGCTTGGATCTGTAGTTGTGCATACTAAAGCGTAGTCAGTTAAGCCTTTGAGATAAACTGGCTCTTCAAATTCAAAGCTTGTTGCAAGAGAAACATCGGCCGAAGTATTAACATTAGCTGTATTAACATATACTGTAGATGATGGTACTATTTCAGAGGTAGAAGGAAACCCATTTACCATAGGTCTTAGTTGTAGCATTACTGGAGCTGTCGATCCTTTAGCATTAAAGTAAAGATCAACTTTAGTTACGTAACATCCAGTAGGCTGATCAACATAAAATGATTGAGCTATAGGATTTCTATTAATCTGGTATCCGAGTGAAGTTGTCATTTTAATTTAACCTTCTTTATTTTGTATGTATACATTGTTACCAATCTGTTCCGCCACCCGGATCATCTCCACCACTGCTACCACCGGAGCCACCGCCACCATTGTCACCATCACCGCCGAAATCGTGGCCGGTATCCATTCCTGAACCATGATGATCACTGTAAGTATCCTGTGCACCTTGATAACCTCCATTCCAGCTAGTACTTCCTCCGCCATGATTATGATTATCACCGCCACCGCCACCATAATTTACTTGAGGTCTATTAGCAATTGTTTGAGAATGTTCTACATTAAGAATACGAGTTGATAAAATATCTTGGTCAATCGTATCTAAATAACCAGTAGATGCATAAAGAGCTCGAGCAATTGTACCAGAATTTTTCTCATTATTAGCACTAATGTCTAATATCTTAAATTCTAAAGTTCCTGTCCTAAATCTGATTGCATTAGTATTAGGAATAAAGAATGATCCTTCAACTGCACCGTTAACATCAGTTGTAAGCGCGCTCGTTCCATCCGGATGTACACCAGCTTGATTATGTAAGTTGCCATATTCAATATCAAGTGTTGACATCCGTGTAAATGTTTCTTCTCTTACAAAATTATCTACACGCACTCCGTCAAAATATGGATACACCACTGAGCTAGGTCTTAGACCTTGTGCCTTAAAGAATACTTTACGTGATCTCATAAATGGTATAAGCGCAACATTAACTACTCGTTCTGCCGTAACTTCAAGTAATGTTTCTTCTGATACAACTTTATTAGTATTGCTAAAAATTTGAGTAGATGTGGTATCTGTTTTTGTATTAGTGGAGCTTCCAATTGTTAAATCTGCAAGTGCAACTCCACCCCAGTTCCATTGCCAGTTATTCCATAGATATGCTTGGTTAGTACTAAGTTTAGTTCCACCATTAAGAATCTTTTTAGTTCTAACTTGTGTTTCTCGCCATTCGTCAGAAGAAGGTGAAAGCTCAATATCACCTTGATAAATCACAGCTTCGAATGGATTAAGTAGTATACCTCTAGATGCTTTTGTTTGAGAAATATATGGCACTGACGTGTGGTTTAAGTATACATTATCACCTTTACGAACCACGTTTGTTGAAGCCGCAGAGTCATAAATAAGTCTAATATTATCTTCACAGAAAGAAGGAGACAATGTATTGAATTGTGGGTCAATAGATGCTCTATAATTACCAGAAGCTGTTAATGAAAACATTTGAGTAGAAAAATTATCAACAAAGAATCCGGATTTTGTTCTGTCTAAACCACTAGAATCTAAAACTTTAAAGTTTTTAGTATCCATTTCTAAAAGATTAAGCGCAGCTACTTCTTCAATATTATCAAGTCTTTCTTCTAACTTAGCAATATCTTTCATAGTATATCTACGATGATCTATTTTTTGTATTGTATTATCTGAATCACTAAGAGTATTACCATTCATAAAAATATTAAACAAAGGTAATACATTATCAGGAACTACTGGTGGAGAAGGATTGAAATTATCTCTACCACTAACTAGTTTTAAAGAACCTTCTGTATCAATATATAAAATATATGCTCTATTTAAGTAATAAGATATGTCAGCTTGAACAGTATCATTTACTTGTGGAAGCTCATTAACTCGTGCACCGGTGCCTGTATTACTAAAATCGCTATCAGCATCCATCACTGATCTAAAATCAAGAAACCTTCTTAAGTTTACTCGTCGCCCGGTACTCGTCATCCTATGTGATGGAATTTTATCATAATCTATTTGACCAATATACGAATTAGTAGAAAAGAAATCACCATTAACACCATGAGTAAAATACTTAAACCTTACAAAAACCTGATTACTAGGAGATGCAACTCCGGGTTTAAGTAATAATTTACCGTTTCGATACATTGTATCTCGTTGGCCATTATCAAGATTAAATTTAGAAAAGAAATTTCTACCGTCAGAGTCGTTTTCTCGTACACGAGTTACTTCAAAAATATCAGGTTTTCCGAGAAGTAGTTCACCATTAACTACTGAAGCTGTAACAGTAGTTTCATTTAGGGTTTTGTTTCTTACTGTAGCTTTCCCTTTGTTTACATATCCAAGAATTTCAATTGTAGAACTTGCCGGCAATCCGGTCAAGTTTGCTGCTGCAGCACCGGCTCCAGTATTACCTACAGATCCTGTGAAAATATCGCTATCTGCTTTTGCAAAATACCAGTCATTCACATTTGCAAATGTTTCACCTGAAGCTGACAAAGAAAGTGATGCTGCACCAGCACCAGATGTTGTGACTGAAAACCTTCTTTGTGTTGTAACGCTTATATCATCTAAAGATTGCGGCCTATTGTGTGGTAATGGAAATAGAGCATGATTTTTCTTTACATCAAACAATATCGCTTTACCCAATGGGCGATGTAAGTTAATATAGTCATTTACTGAAGTACCAATTGATGCTGTATTTCTAAAACTGTTTGTGCCTGTCATTTCGATATCGAATAGATAATATCTTACAAAATTGCCAGTATCTGCAGAAACTGCTCTAATTCTACATGTTCCAATAGTAGCTCCACCATGGTTTTGCGCATTTCTTAAGTTAAACTTTTCGAAAGTATTAATATTAGGTAAGCCTCTATTATTGTGAGTACCCATAACTGCATTAACTAAAACATAGTTACCAAAACCCGCAGCAACAACTTCGTTATTTATTTCTGTGACCTCTGATGGCTTTGTAATTCGAATTGTTGTTGGAGTATATCTTGCAGCACGATAACCATCAATAACTGCAATGCCATCACTTACATTTACAAGAAGATGGTCTTTGTCAGAATCTTCTCCTATATCAATTTTAAATCTTTTAACAAGATAATTGCCAGAATTTTCTTTAATGCGCGTTGCAATTACATCGCCTAAAATATTATATTCGTTATTTTCATCTGTGCTTCTATAAACAACACCATCTTGAATATTCAAGATTGGCATAAAATTAAGAGTAGCATCTGCTGCTGTTTCAGTTGTCAATGAAAGTTTAATTTGATAACGATCTGCTCCAGGCGCTGATACGTTTGGTGTTGCTCCTTGATTGTCATATAATCCATCGTCATCATCTACATCAATAATTTTTTCATTAATAGTAAAACCAATAGTTTCTGTAGGAGTATCAGTATACTTTGAAACAATTGTAGACTGTGATTCGGTGAATACAAAATAACCTTGAACATAGTATATACCAGATCCAAGTGATAATCGAGTTCCACGACCAACCGCAGGATCTGCAGTTGTATTAATAATCTGTACTGTAAGAACAGCAGATCCATTTGTTATTACTTCACCAGGAGTAAACCTTACTGTAGTTGTACCAGATTGCGAAGACGGCGCATTTGTATATGCGAAGTAAATAGTATTCGGATCAGAGCCAGTTGTTTGAACACCCTCAATCGCTCGAGCTGTAACACCTGATGTTTGGCCAGTAAATGTTGTACCCACTATTCCAGTAGTAGCTAATGCATTTGATGTAGGATCTAGTTTTACAAACTCATAAGCGTTATTAAGAATCTGTTCTGCTGGTTTTACTACTGAGCCTTCTTTAAATGTATGAGAACCTAGTCTTTCAATTTGCTTTTGCAAAATTGTTTGCATCTGTGTAAGTTCGCGAGCTTGCAACGATCTACCGCTATTAAATAGCATGCGATAATACCCATCACTATCGGCAAAGTCATCTTTATATTTAGATGGGAATATAGTATTACTGAGGGTGATTGCCATTTTTTATACCTTTAGAATTGGATAATAACTTTAATGTCTTCGTTTTGAGCAGCAGTTCGAACTACCGGAGAACGATTATCGATAAACAGAATTGCTCCACTTTCTGGATCAACTTCTGGTAAAGCAGCACCTGAATCAATCACTCCTTCACCTGCACCATCAACTTCTTCTACTGTTTCACCTGATACAAATGTACCAAATCCAGTTGCAGTTGTTTGATGATAATATAATCTATTTGAATCAATATTATCTATATAAGCTCTTGCTGTAGAGGTAGCACCTTCAATTGTTTTATCTTTAGTGAAAGATGTGACAATTGAAGAAAGCGACATATTATAAAGAGCATTGCCAGTTGTATCATTAAATACTACACCAGCTGGCGTAAGAGGATCTCTTACCAATCCAACTTGTCTAAAATCTTGATCAGTAATAAAATCACTATCAGTTCCAAGCAATGGAGCATGGAACATAATTGAAGTTGACTTAAGATCTTCTCTTGAATCTCTGCCAATACCAGAGTCCGGACCAAGCACTGCTCGAGCAGATGCATTTAATGTAGGCGATCCACCTCCAGTAATTACTACATTAGCACTTGTATAACCCGATCCTAAGACCTGCGCTGAAGCACCAGAATCTCGCATGCGAAGTCTTACGAGTTGTCCAGTTGATGAGTCAATCGCTGCATCCACAAGCGCACCTGAACCGGTACCTGTTATAGTTACTGTAGGATTAGAAGTATAACTAGCTCCTCCATTTGTAATAATGCATGATAAAACTTGACCTGCAACAGCATTATCTTGAATTTCTTTTTGCTTTAACTGAATACCGGTGGAGTTGGAATCAGTCGCACCTTGAAGTTGAACTGGCATAAAGTTAGAAGACATAAAGTCATTGCCACGTTCTGCAGATACAGTAAAGATAAACTTCCAAACATAACCATCAGCAGTTCTAAATGAATCATTATTTGATCCAGTTGGCTCAATAGTTGATGGTTGAGCAACACCAAGAATATTGCGACCGGTTTCAAGACAAACATAAACTTGATTATTATCAGTCATAACATAATATGGATTAGTTGGATAACCACCCTGTTGATCATCGTATTGAGAATAAATAGCACCCGAAGACCAGTTATTACGAGGAACAACTAATGAAGTACCAGTTACTTTTTTAACTGATTGCATTCCATCTCTAAAACCACTTATTTCTGTAGGAGTATTAACTGGAGTTGGTACGGTATCTGAAGAATCCCATTGCTCGGATCTACCTACACCAATATAATACTTTTTTGAATCACTCGTAAATTGCTCAAAAAAGTCTGAGGCAATTTGTCGTTTAAGGGCATCTGTTACAACTGCTGGCATTTTCTAATCCTTATGTACTAATCTCTGCACCAAGTGCAATACGTCTAAAATATCCTGGGCCGGCGGCACTATCACCATTACTATCATAAACAGCTAAGCATTGTGCACCGGAGTTTCCATTGGTACAGAATATCAAAGTACCATGAGGTGGAGTATTAGGAGCCGAAGCTACTGTATAGTTCCTTAGATTAACTACATCCACTCTTGTTTGAGTATAAGATGAGTCAATCATTTGAATAATGTCAGATGAATCGAGTTGTGATGAATCTGCAATTGATAATACTGCGGCAGAATCAAGAATATTGACTACTGAATGCACATGACTTGAATCAATAAATCCTTTGACATATGCACTATCAGCAAATGCTTTTACGTAACTACTATCTACAATATCTGTTACTTCATTCGAATCAAATGTAGATGTTAATTGTCTAAACTGAATATAAGCACTATCAATTAATAATAATGCATGTACAGAGTCAACTGAATTATTTCTTATGAGTGTAATAGTTGATGCTGAATCAAATGCTGTTCCTGTAATGAATGACACATAAGCACTATCAACAATCTGTGTAATACGAGATACTGTTGCAATTGTGCCTGAACTATCCGGCAATAATAATGTATTATCTGATGTAGGATTAGATGCTAAAAGTAATGTTTCGTGTGAATCTGCAGTAGATCCTTCAAATCGGATGCCGCCGCTATCAAATGATAGTCCACTTCCACCAATACCGGCAGTAGCTTGTAAAACACTAACATCTCCGTACAGTTCGGAAAAGTTATTGTTTATCTTATTACCAGCAGTTCGCAGATCATCACCGGTTCCATCGTTACCGCTTGCTCCTACATTAACATTTTGTTGTGCCATTTTATATCCTACAATCTAATTAGTGTTATTTATAATGATTTCTAGACAGTACTCGTTGAACCATAAGAATAAGTTTGAAATTGCTGTTGATCAAACGTTTTAAGTGTATGATCAAATCTAACTGCAGATCCTGTAGAATCTGCTTCATCCATAGTAAGAACGTATCCGCCCCATTCATCTATACTGCTATACATCGATGCAATACTGTCCAGTGAAAACGCAGAGTATTGCGACATCTTAACATATGGATTCATTCTCTGTGATGCACTATCTGCATCTGCATCGTCAGGTATTAGTAAAGAAGCACTACCAAATGGTGTACCGAATTCAATTGTGGCCGCAGAATATACTTTTGTGGTATTAGCAAAGGGATCAAATATAGATTCAGCTGTAGTGATTGTTACATTACCGATACCTTCAAGAACAGTTTCAGCCGCAAGGTGAAAACCTGATGGATGGACAAAGTTACGATACAAAGTCTCCCAAGTAACAAGGGAAATAGGTGAACGAATTAATACAGAAAAGATTTGATAGATTTTACCATCTTGTAAAAGGTTATCAGCTTCAGCACCGATATGACCTTGTTGTGATGTATCTCCAATTCTCATCAATCTTTCTTTTGGATAAACAATTTCTACGTTTTCGTTAAAGAATGCTCGAAAAAAACCTTCGGCTGAGTATAAAGATCCTTTGACTCTAAAAAAGTTTCCAAAGTTTAATAATGCTTCTCTTGGAAATAAAAATTGGCCCGAAGAAATACCAAGTGCAATTTCATCAAACACAAAATCTAAATTTTTAAGAGTAGCATCCTGTACATCTCGTATTGTAAGGAGTTCATTGATGGCACCTCCAAAGTTATCATCTGAATCAAGGAACTCGTAGTATCCTTCTAAGAACGATACAAGTGCTGGATAGTCTTCAGCAAAATGTTCCGGAAGTACTTGCTTTACTAAACTAGTTTTAAAGTTTGGTGCAAGTCTAAAATAATCTTTTTGTGTTTCGAATGACATATTACACGGTTACTTCTAACGATGTGGTTTGACGATCAATGGTTGCAGTTGCCGAAGACTTAGCTGTATCCAATCTCAGTATATAATTTCTCAGTGGCTTAATAAAAGAATCTTGCTCAGGCACTACAGAGAAAATAAGATAAGAATGTCCAGTAATAATTTGTGAAGGTTCAAATGCATTTATTGCAATTGTACCTGCTTCAGCTTTATATTCACCAATATTATCAAGCAATACATTTCCATCTAAGTCTTGAATTTCTAAAACAGTTGACTTTAAGCGATTTTTAATTGTTGCTACTACACCTTTAAATTCAAATGCCGATGATGTAACTCGATGTAATACATCATCAGGTGTAGCAATCTTAATTGGATAATTCAAAGTAAATGTGTTAAGAGCATTAATAGTAATATCTTGACGTAATGATGGTTTTACTGTAATTGATGAACTTAAAATAGAAGTATCAAGTGCATCGATCTCTGTAGCTAAATTAGATTTGCGGAAGACAGTATCAAAGTTTTCAACATTAGCTGCAAAGTACGTTTGCAAGAATTGATAGATATCTGTTTCCATTGCACCAAGAGTTTTACCAGTAAGTGCCGGATCAAACTGAAATGCTACGTTAACTTCCATAAAGACATCAATAGGATCTGTATATTTAGTTGTCATTGACATAACAGAAAGATTATTAGTAAAGTTTCCAATAATAGCATCTTTCACATTTTGTTTTACTGTATCTGATGTTCCTGCTTTAAAGTTAAGTGAAATATAGATTGCACCATAATCGAGAGGAACATTCTGATCTCCGGACCAGACCGCAGCATTTTTTACTTGTGGAAAGTTTGTTTCGATCATACCTTTATAGTCTAAGGATGTCACAAGTCTTTTCTGTGCTGCAAATGCAATAGGTGCTAATTGTCGAATTGATTCAACTGTTTGTTTTGGTGCACCACCTGTTGATTCAGTTACAGTTACAACATTAAGAGGATATGTAATACTATTAATTGTAATCGTAGTTGCTGGAATAAAGACTGTACCATTATTAGCAAGCTCGGCTTTAGTCGATAAGTATGTTACTACAACCTTTTCACCTGGCTCTGGTGATTTACCAAATGATATACCATCACCAAAGTTTAATTCATAGAAACCATTAGGTGATTCATATATAGAAAAATGAGTTGTATTAGCATTTACATTAATTGCTTGAGATAAAGGTGTATATGTTATAAAGGTACTTGACGATGCAGTTTCAAATACTTCAACTATAGCTGTTGATTTATCCATTGTTTGGTCGGGTATAACATAGACTTGTCTTTCATCTTTCTCACCTACAAGAAATGTTTTTGTTTTTTCTACACCTTCAAATATGCTAATATTATCAGTGCCATCTGATGCTTTAAAATTATATACACCGGATCCATTATCAAGTGCAAAGAAAGCTTCTCTTGTTCTGAATGTATATGATACACCATCAATTGAAGATGTAAAAAGGGTACCCTTTGCTAGCGCAATTTGTGCTGGCCGGCCTGATACACCGGTAAGATTCAATGAAAGATTTACAATTGCACGCGGTGCAGTTGCAGATGTAACTTCATATCCGAGTGTTTGAGCATGAGATACAACTGAACTTCTTAATTGTGCAGTTGTCAAAAATGATTCATTCATAGAATAGTTTGCTGTAAGAGCATTTACATGTGTATTATATGCTAACACATCGAGAAAATTAGATAAACCTGCCGCTTCAAAGTCGTAATCATTATATTCAGTTTTCTTTTGAAAATGAGACTTGAGCTTTTGTTTAATATTTGTAAAGTCTAAATCGGTAGATTTAATAGTACTTGCCATGTTATCTTAACCTTGCTAATGGAAACTCAAGTTCAACAACTTCGCTAGTTGCAACTATCTGAAATGTAACAGTAACTCTTACCTCATTAGTACTTGCTCTAAGAGTAACATCAACATCTAATATTCGAGCTCTTGGCTCATGTCTATGTACGGTTTCAATAATTCTATCTGCTATTTCGTTGGCATCAATTTCAGTATCTGTTTCAAACATAAAGTCTGAGAGGTTACCACCAAAAGATGTATCAAACGGTTTTTCCATTTGATTTGTCATCAATAAAGTTTTTACAGCTTGTTTAACAGCAGCTGCATTTGATTTCTTGTATAGATCGCCAGCCGGCTTTGCTGCAAATGAAAGGTCCATATCTAGATATGAAGCTTTACGAGCTCCAATTAGACTCTTTATATTGGCATTACCATCTTCAATTGAAAAAGCTTTTACTGGCATATTAAATCTCCGTAATCCTATTTATATCGAAACTCAGCGACATTCAATTAGTTCATTTGTGCTTTGTACTACATTATTAAATCGAGTTTCAATCTCATTCTTATAAGTTGCGGTATAACCACCTGCTTCAAACTTTGGCATGATTATAATGATCTGTGTGTTCAGTGCTCCGTCTGGATCATAAGTATCATAGTCAAGTATCATCTTTTCAAACTTTAAACTGTCTTTCCACCATGTTGCTAGATCAAATGCCTTCTCGTGTGCACTCGTACCGTTAAGGCCATATAGTTCATAAACAACCGCACGACCTTGTGACTTGAGATCATTGATACCATCGGTGGTAATAGTTTCTCCACTCGATGGAACATATATCCCCTCTGCGACAGATAAACGGTAATCTTCAAATAAGTCACCATCATCCATAAATTCTCTTAATAGATTTGCATGTGGCACAAGATGTTTTGCAATTTCTTGTCTATCTGCATTAGTTGTTACATGGTCAAAGTTAGCTCTATCTCCATAACTACCTAAGAACCGTGCAATACGTACTCCCTTTTGTAATTCAGTAGTAGTATCGATATCGTATAGGCGAGGATCATATTGTGGATCGACAGATAATGTTTCGGTTACATTCTGTACTTTCCCTTTGAATCGTTTAGCTTCTGCACCGACACTCTTACCAATAACCTGTTTGCCTCTTACATATCTTGGAGTAGCATCATTCTTTACAATTCGCTTAACTTCTGATGGTGTTCCATTACCGTACTCTGGTGATAGTGTACCTTCTGAAATAACTGCACCAATAAACGTTTCATTAACTTGATTTAGTACATCTCTTAACTTAGATCTTACTTCAGATAGATCGAGTGTTCTTTCCGACACACCTGCATAGTCTGCAACTCGATTAATCATATTATAAAGGACATTGCCCGGATCAAGATTAATCACCTTAGCCGCCATCTCACCTTCATGAATCAATGAATTCATAATCGTATTAGTAGGTAATACAGTTGCCTTTGTATCAACTGCTCTTGCGGTACCAGTTACTTTTGTACCGGCCGAACCACCGGGACCTAATGGTGCTGAACCAGCACGGCCAGCCTCGGTAGCGTTATCGGCGTTACCAGTCAATGAACCAACAAACTCTTTACAGGTTGTGACTTCGGTAATGTATGCTGTATTGGTTGTAATAGTATCACCTGCAGTAATCGAATGTCCGGTATACATGTTATAGTTGTACATCACTATATTCTCACCACCCATTGTACCCGAGTCCCCTGCAACAAGAAGACTTTTTGCATCAATGTTGATACTTGGAGAAGTAAGGATTGCTTCAGTCTCTGATGTAGTCCTCAATATACCCTTTGTATTGTAGTCAACCGCTCCACTTACAATATGTGTTTCGTTTGATTTAATCATTGTATCAAGGCTACCGTGAATAAACTCTGTCTTATTGCCGGTAATCTGTTGTGATACATTCTTATTTACTAACGATTGGAAGTTCTTATTAATGTCTTGACGGTATGCACCTTTAATATCTTCGACATGGTCAGCACCGACTTCTACATTATAGTCACCGCCAACTTTAAGAGTATAATCACCTTTTACACTAAGATTCAGGTTACCATTATACTGTATATCACCATCACCTTCGATAATAACCTTTTCATCACCAGCACTAATACGAATAGTATTACGTGTAGAGTTAATAATAATAGATCCATCAGGTAACATATCAATACCGGTACCAGATGAATGCTTGATAAGGATGCGGTTACGACCAGGTGTATCATCAAACTCTGTTACATGGCCGGATACGAATTCTCTTACTTGATTCTTTGTATATTCAGATGCTGGAAATTCATCGATCTCAAGATCTAAACGCTCTGCACCACCACCGAGCTTAAGCCTATTCTCATCAATACCACGTGCAGCACGATTAGTTTGCTGAGTACCGGAGTACTCTCTACGAGGATACGGGCCAGTAGGATCAAAGAAACCATCGTGTTGAATGCCTTGAGTTTCAGCTAGTTTACCTACCTTTGATTGAAGTTGTTCATCACTTGGTGTTGGCATTATATCAATCCTTCTTCTACTGCTGCAATGTTAGCTTCTGATGATGCCGCAAGATTAACATTATATTGTCTATGTGCTTCGTCATATAGATTACTATTTCTTGGTAACACAATATTGTTTTCAGTTGCACCTTTTAATATACCCAGTTCTTGTATTTTAACTAATGCAACATTTGGTTCACTATACTTTGTTGCAAAATCTGCTCTTGATTCAGGAAAGTATGCATATGAGATAGCTTCTGTAATCGAATCAAACTGTTGAGAAACTCCGAACTCTGTCCTTGTTGCAGTATATTTATTCCTTTCATAATCATATGATAATCGAGATATACGAAATGCTAAATCAATACGATCAGCTGCAGCAGCTGCAGTTGCTTCTGATCAAGCA
>Ga0209630_10004081_pt1 | contig 12983 bp, 11 predicted proteins | sample COG_01_FD_184745 | JGI IMG/M metagenome (GOLD analysis project Ga0209630, IMG submission 184745) | Pelagic Microbial community sample from North Sea - COGITO 998_met_01 (SPAdes) (version 2) | ecosystem: Environmental > Aquatic > Marine > Neritic zone/Coastal water | place: Helgoland, sampling... | reverse complement strand
CGTACCTGGATCACGTCCCAGGAACAGCACGCGCCTCGTCGCGCCGAACACCCCGCCGGTCTTATCGGTCTTATTCGACGAACCTTTGCCGCCTTTTTTGTTTTTCGATCCGCTCTTCGACTTTGAGGAACTCTGCTTAGCGCCCGGAGCCGGTAGGTCGAGGTCCACGAGCGCCACCGTCCCGTCCCCGCACGCCGCCGCCACCAGCCTTCTCGTCTCCGCGCACTCCAAACCGTTCGCACACGCGACGGCGTGGACCATCGGAGGGTTACACATCGGCGCGGGGCCGACGGATGATTCACCGTCGATCGATGCGTTCGCCTCGGCTTCCGCCGCGGCTTCCGCGGCGGCGAGGTCACCGACGCGCCACGTGGCGACCGGTGTCGTCCTCGAGTGGTCCCACTTGCACACCACGCAGTCGAGTCCGCCTGATACCACGTCGTACGGCTTGTGGTCTCGGAATTGAGCGCCGGACGCGATGTTGGCGTGTCCGTTTTTGAGAAGTTTGATTAGTTTGCCCGAGTGGGATGATGTGTCTGCGATGTCGACGACGGCGATCTCGCCGCCGTCGTCCGCGGCGCACATGCGCCGGCCTTTCTTGTCGACGCACACCGAGTTGACCTCGTCGTTGTTGAACGCGTAGCGGTGTACCCTACCCCGTGGGGCTTTTGCGTCGGCGTCGTCTTCGCCGTCGTTGTTGTCGCGGTTACAATTCAGCGACATACTCGCGACGGCCGCCGCCGCCGAGTCGGAGGCGGAGGATGACGACGGGAGCGCGCGGATGTCCCAGGCGGTGACCACCTGTCCGTGACCGCAGAGTAACACGTGCTCCCGCGTCGGGTGCCACGTCACGGATGTCACCGCGTCGTCCGCGTCGAAGCACCCGAGGTCCGCGGCGAGGCGATGGGTGACGGGCGAAGATGAAGCGCCCGCGCGGAGGTCAAGCACGCACGCGGCGGCGTCCTCCCCGCCCAGCGCGAGGGACGCGCGAGCGCCGTGCGGGGAGAGCGCGCAGCAGAGGATGCTGCCGGTGCCCTCCGGCGCGGCGAGCGTCCTGACCTTCTCCATGGGCGAGCGACTCTCGGAAGTGGCGAGAGGGAAACTCCTCGAGCGAGACAAAAAAAGAGGAAATAAACTTTTTGGCTCGCCAGCGGCCACGACACAACCACAGACGCGCGCCGCTCTCATTCGTCGCGACCTTTCCCCCGCACCGACCCGCCCCGCGTCTCGGAGACTTCGCACGGCGCGATGAGCGGCGCGATGGTCCCGAAGTCTTCGTCGTTTCCCGACCTCGGCGACAGCGACGGACGCCTCCGAGGAAACGACGGCAACGGCAACCACCCCCAAAACAACCGAGCCGCCGCGTCCCTCGCGCCGCGTCGACGCGACGACGACGAGGGGCAGGGCTGGGAGCTCCAGCGGCTCTCGTGGGCGCGCGCCATCGGCGTCTTCTGGGTCTACGCCGGCTGGCTCATCCTCGACCTCGTGGCGCTGTAAGGACACACCCCGTCGTATCGTCCCGTGTCCCCACCTTCTCACACCCTCCGAGAAAAAACCAAACCTCGACCCACACTCACACACCAACACTCACACTCGCGTCATGTATATGTATCGGACCCTAACTCAAGGGCCGTCGCGCTCACCGCCGTCGTCACCGACCACTGGATCGTGCCCACCGGATCCGCGCTGCCGTTCGTATCGCACGCGGGGCTGTGGAAAGTTTGCTTCACCGCAGCAGCGACGCAAGCCGACGGTGAGCTTATTTTAATTCTCGTATGGGAAACTAGACTGAACTGACGATATGTTTTGTTTAACCCTCACACAGGACGCGAGCTGTCATCCGTGGACACCTTCGCCGACATCGACGATTGGTGGACCGCGGTGTCGGATTCCTACCTCGACGTCCCAGACACCAGGGCGTACCTGCAAGTAGGGTGCACGCGGACCGTCGCGGAGCTCTACGCGCACGTGTGGGGCGAAGACAGGCTGGTTTGGCTGCAGATTTGTCGAGCTTTTGCTGTTTTATACCTCTGGTGCGGCTTCCTCAAGGTTGTCACTGTGACGCGCAACTACTCCGAGGCGAGCGCGGGTCGTTGGCTAAGCAGCGCGTTGGCGGTGTTCCTCGCGTGCGCGCAGCTGTGTTTCGGCGAGGTGGCCTGGTTCCTCTTCTTGGCCATCTTGAGGCGGGCGATGTCAGACGCACCCGCGTTTTTGGACCGCGGCACCTTTGTGCGTTTATTTTTATTTCTTTTTATTTCCGCAAAAGTCATCAGGGGGCAATTCGACTGACGTCGTGTTTTTTTATTACAGGAAAACTACGAAGGGTGGAGCTTCTGGGCGTTTTTCGCCGCTGTTCAGGTGAGTTTATTTTTATTTCGTACGGGCAATTAGATTGACGTCGTGTTTTGTTCAGTTCACCGCTCTGTGCACGTCTCTGTACCTCTTCGTGGAGGTTGCGACTGGGTGCGTGGGGGATCGGAAGAGGCGGTTCGAGCGGTTCGACTGGCGCGGGGGGCGCCGTGGTGAGACGTACCACAAGATGTGAGCCGATGGGGAAGGTGCGGGGCGGGGATGGGGTGGCGGCGGCGACTCGCGATGATCATTTTTTCCATCGCCAAGAGACGAAAACGAAGTCGAAGATGTCCACAACAGCTTGTGGACATCTTAGCTGTCCACATCACCATACGGACATCTTGTTCACTTGTTGGCATTTTCGTCTCTTGGCGGTGGGTCGCGCGAGTCGCCTCCGGCTCCGGGCGGGTGACGCGCCAAACTCGAGCGGGACGCGAGGTGATGCTCATCTTAGTTCGGATGTGCCGAGAGACGGAAACAGTGGTGAAGATGTGGTGACAGACGTCGTTGAACTCGGCCACATCTTCATCGTTGAATAATACGTTTTCCGTCTCTCGGCACATCTTACGGTCACCTCGCGTCCCGGCGAGCTCGGCGGCGGCGACGCGGGCGCGACGTGAAACTCCCTACAACATCACACGCCACGCGCCGAGAGACGGAACCCGACTTAAAGATGCATCAAGTGATGCATCTTTAGTGTGCATCTTCGACTTGCCGCCATTCCGTCTCTCGGCGCGTCTCTGAGTTTCACGTCGCGTCCCGGTGAACGACGCGGGCGGTGTGTGCGAACGGAACGCGAGGTGCTTTCCAGCTATCGAGTCTGATGCGCCAAGAGACGGAAGCTGCGGGGAAGATGGTGTATAAGCAATCTTGCGATCACCATCTTCTCGTCCATTGTCCACTTTCGTCTCTCGGCGCATCTGTGTGGATCACCTCGCGTCCCGTTCGTTCGTCTGTACGTGCACACAGAGGGCGCGCGCGTTCTAGTTCGACTTGTTTTTTATCAAGACTTTAATACAGTGATACAACAACTCATACAATGCGGCGTTACGCTCGCGGCTGATCGATTACTCTCGAACCCATCAGCGCATTCTTTCTTCACGCTCGAACTCTTAATACGCGTGCTTCCCCCCCTCCCCCGGGTGATCCCGTCCTAGTGCCTGTACCGTCCGAAGTTTTGCTTCTGGCGGATGAAGTACATGAGCTTGGGCCTGCCTTTCTGGAATCCGTCCTGTCCAAACTCGAAGTAATCGCCCTCCGCGTTGCCGCTTCCGTAGTGCGTGAACCCATACACGTTCAGTTCGTTGACGAACGACGCGAATGGTTGCGTGAAGAGGTGCAGCGTCTTCGGCAGGAGCTTGACGAACTCCTCCGGTTTCCACACGATGAACGTCTTGCCGTCTTTGCTCCAGGACACGATATCGTCCGTCCGCGGGTCGCTCACGATGTCGTGCGTGTGGCTGGTGGGAAAGGGGGAAAGGGGGGGGCGGTCGAGTCAGACGGAGATATTTGCCACGCCCGCGCGCATTCGAGGGGGTTCGGTGAGATCTGATCTGGGCGGGCGGGTAGGGCGCGCACCTTAAAAACACCGGAATAGGCTTCATGGAGGCGAATGCCTGAGCCTGGAAGGCTCTCTGCGCGCTCGCCATGGTCTTCGTGGTCTCAGAATGTCAGTCGCGTCGACTCAAAGCCGCGGATCACAATGCCACGAAAGTGGCGCCGCGGGGAAAAAACTGCTGATGTGGCGCCAAAGATTTTCTACCAATTTATGTGTCATCACGGAAAAACACGTGCAGAATCGCCATTTCATATGGGCAAACGTGCAGAAGAGGTCAGGCACGTGTAAAATTTGATTTTTCCGAGATTTGGGACGATTCTCCAAGATTCTTCCCTCACGTGTCAGTTTCCATGTGCTTTTCTCGGCTGCTCCCGTCTGCCAACAATCATTCAGTGTCGGTAGCGCCCCGTGGTCACAGCAGGCGCCGCGGCGGTCCGTGGCCAGGGTTTGGACCCCAGGCGCCGACTGGCACGCGATGGTCGACGCCGGGATCCTCCGCGCGGGTTTCGTGCTCGGCACGTTCATGCTGTTGGACCTCAGCAAGTACTGGATCGGACAGCTGTTCGGCACCCACGCGGTGTGGAGCCTAACGCAGGATGTGCGGGCGCTGCGTCACCACGTGAACGACGCCGCCATCACCCCTCGGTCTCACGCGCACAGGCCCCGCGCGCGCGAGCGGTTACTCCGCGACAAGGAGCGGCAGCTGCTGGAGCTCACCACGCCGAGCACCCGCCGGGCGCTCTTCTACAGCCATTACCTCAGCGTCCTCAAGGGCATCTGCGGAATGACCATCGGGCTGACGTATTGGGGCGAGCCGCTGTTCAGCGTGCAGCGGGCGAGCGTGTGGCCGTGTGGGCGGTGGCTCGCGGTGCCGCACGGTCACGAGTGGGAGGCGGGAGCCGTGGGCGTGGCGCCGTGGCTGGTGCTATCGGCCGCCGCGAGCGTGGCGATGTGCGACGGGCTGGTCGGGCCGGCGATGAACTTTTGTCTCTCTCGAGCTGGGTGGCTGGACAACTTCGTGCTCGCGGGGAGGTCACCGAGGGCATCGCACGCGAACGAGGACACGGGCGAGGACGTCTTCGGTGGTGGCAAGAAGACCCGGTGACGCGGGGTCACTGCATGATGATGGCGTGCTAACTTGTTGTACACCGCTAAGGCTCAAACGCTAAAAGAATGAACTCGTCAATGGCTCGACACGAGCTCCTCCAAAGCGACGAACAGCTCCATCTCCCGTACCTCATCCCTCTCCCGCGGCTGCGACGTCGTCGGGGACACTAAACCCTGTCGGCTACTCGGCGTGAGTACGGGCCCGCACGATGACGACGGCGTCGCCGCTCTCAGAATCGCAAGCGACGACCCGCTCGTGGCTCTAATGAGTGACTTGTCCCCGAGCGGCGTCCTCTTCGTCGCTGAATCATTAGAAGACCAATCAGTCCCCTTCCGTTCGCTTAAAGGTAACCGCGGTAGCGAGTCAGTACCGGGTAAGCCGTGTGTGTCGCGGTTAACCACGAACGGTGGGAGCGACGCGAGCGCCGCGGCGATCGGCGAAACCGTCGGCACTTCGTCGTCGTCGTTCTCCGGAAATTGATTCGACGAGGCGGTTCTCGAACGCAATCCGTCGTAGAGCCTGAACCCAACAGGCGTCTTGTTCCCCCTCATAGGAGTAACCCCCGCGTTCTCCTTGTCACCGTCGGAGTCCGAGTCGGAGTAGACTTCGTGGTTGGGCGGGTTCGGTGAGAGGTATTTGGCGCCGACTTGATGCCCCCGGTGACGCATCGGTTTGTTACTTTGCGTCGACATGGGCTTCTTGGACGTGGACGCGTCGATACCGCCGAGGGTCCTGCGGCCGATCCCTCCGCCGCTGGCGAGGGACGCCATCGCCACGTGCGTCCCGCGCGGGGTTTGGAATCCACCGCGCGGGGTTTGTTGAACGGCGCCAGGCGTCGTCGTCGTCCGCCCTGAGATTCGTTCGTCCGTTTCTCCATCGTTCGCTCGATCGTCGGTACGGGCCCCCCGAGGGGTGGTCGCCGCGCCCCCGAAGATGAGCGGTGGTGACCCGCCCTGTGGAGACAACGCGACGATCGCCCTGTGGTCGAACGGCCTGACCGGCGATACGTCCTCAGCGTCATCAGCGTCGTCGTCGTCTTCGCGTCGCGGCGCCGTCTCGCCCATCAAATCTCTCGTGGGCGACACTCGGTTGGAGGGTGTGCCCATCTTTCGCCAGTTTGCGCTCCATCGCGCCACCTTACGGTGCCACGCCTTGGACGTCGCGCGGCTCACGCGCACGTACACTAGGCGCACGAGCGTCCCGTGCGCTCGCATCCGCCCCAGGCACCCGGATGATGACGCGCTCGCATCCTTCGCGACGGCTCGATCGACGGCACTTTCCTTTCCTTTTCCCCCCGGAGATGCCGACACCGGGAGTTTCACGCGTTTCTTCCCTCCGCGGACGAGCCACGCGGTCCATCCCCCGCGCCGCCGCGTGTGTCCGCCCTCCTCATCCCGCGTAGGGGACGGCGGATCGGACGAACCAGCCTCCGCCTCCACGGCCATCGCGCCGCTCACGACTGAGACGCGCCTCCGACGGGGACCTCATCATGTCAGTCAACGGAAAAGTAAAGTTGGGCTCGTGATTTTTTAACAAAAAATACAAGATCTGAAGATGTGGTGTCGTTGGCGGGCACTTCGGTTGGCGCGGAGATGTTGACGACGGTTTGGAGGCCGCGCGTCAGGATAGACGTTCCGGGTGTCGGCCATGCAGAGAAGACGGATACATCGAAAGAGGAGTCGACCAAGAAGGGCACGAAGCGGAAGATAGCCCCGAAGCACCACGGGCCGTGCGAGCACGGGGTGAAGCAACGCTCGAAGTGCAAGGTGTGCAGTGCTTGTCCGCACGGTCGTCAGCGCAGACGGTGCAAGGAGTGCGGTGGGTCACAAATATGCGAGCACGATCGTGTACGCTCTAGGTGTAAGGAGTGCGGTGGGGCATCAATCTGCGAGCACGGTCGTGAGCGCTCTGTGTGCAAGGAGTGCGGTGGGTCACAAATCTGCGATCACGGTCGTCAGCGCTCGCATTGCAAGGAGTGCGGTGGTGCATCAATCTGTGAGCACGGTCGTCAGCGCCATCGATGCAAAGAGTGCGGTGGGTCACATGTATGTGAGCATGGTCGTGAACGCTCTAAGTGCAAGGAGTGCGGTGGGTCATCATTCTGCGAGCACGATCGTCAGCGCAATCAGTGCAAAGATTGCGGTGGTGCAGGAATATGCGAGCACGGTCGTATGCGCTATAGATGCAAGGAGTGCGGTGGGTCAGGAATCTGCGAGCACGGTCGTCAGCGCTATTACTGCAAGAACTGTGGCGGGGGTGCATACTGCGAGCACGGTCGTGAGCGCAGAAGATGCAAGGAGTGCGGGTCGAACAAATGACATCGGCAGTAAAACAAAGGCCGAATAGCAGAATAGAGAGTCACGGTAGTTCACTCAGAAGGTACGAGATATGTAATACACTGATGATGAGACCAGACAGCTGGACACAGCAGCTCGCTCGTTTCGGCACATCTCTCGATGATTTAATAACACGTCTGCGTCGTCGCGGGCTACGCCTCTAATAACTCCCATCACTCACTTCACGCCTTTCCCATGAGCCGCGCGAAGAATCCACCGCCGGACGACCCCTTGGGCTTAGCACCCTCCCTGTTGCTCCCTTCCCGAAGCTCCTCCGCCAGCGCCTTCAACGCCGCCAGCCCAGCCTCCGGAGACGCCGCCTCGCCGAGCGCCTTGACGAGCGCGGAACCCACGATGACGCCGTCGGCGCCCCACTTGACAACCTCCTGGGCCTGCTCCTTCTTCGAGATGCCGAACCCGACGGCGACGGGCTTGTCCGTCACCGACTTGAGCGACTTGACGAGGCCTTCCACGCGGGACTCCACGCCGGATCGAACACCCGTGACTCCAGTGACGGAAACCTGTTACATTTAAAAGAATTGATTCGACGTCAGTTTACTTGCCCATACGGAAATAAAATAAAAATAAACTCACCAGGTAGATGAAACCGTTTGATTTGTCGGCGATCTTAGCCATGCGTTCGTCGGGTGTGGTCGGCGTGGAGAGGAGTACGAGGTCGATGCCGTTAGCCTTGCACACCGCGCTGAGCTCGCCGGTCTCCTCGAGGGGAATGTCTGGCACGAGCAAGCCTTTCGCGCCGGCGGCGGCGATTGATTTTACGAATGGCTCGAACCCGCGTTGGTAAATCGGGTTGAAGTAGGTGAAGAGGACGATTGGGGCGGTGATGTCGGGCGAGACGCGCGCGACGAGGTCGACGACGTCGCCGAGGGTGGTGCCCGCCTCGAGCGCGCGCGTCGCGGCTGCCTGGTGGGTTGTGAGGAATGGGGATGGATTCAATCCAAATGTCAGCGAGGCCTCGTGAGATGGAAAAACTGGTGACCGGGAGCGGCGGTTGGGCGTCGGGACGGTCTGGATAGGGTGCGATTTGATGATCGACGGGTGGTGGGTGGAGGAGTGGGTCGGGTGGGTGGCGGATCTGTGGTTTGTGCACCGACCTGGATGGTGGGACCGTCGGCGAGGGGATCGGAGTACGGCACGCCGAGCTCGATGACGTCGGATCCCGCCTCGTCGAGGATGCGGACCGCCTTCTCGGTGGTGTCGATGCCACCGTCGCCCGCGCAGATGAACGGGATGAAGGCGCACTGCCCGCGCTTCTTGAGGTCCTCGAAGGTCTTGGGGATGGACAGCGTCTTCGCGGCCATGGCGCGGGTCACCACGGACTTACGCCCGGTGGACGCGGAGGATCGCGCGGCGCGCATGGGCGCCACCTTGGCGCCGGCGAAGGCCGAGGCGTGGAGCGCGTGCGCCATCTTCTTCAGGAAATCACAGCTGTGCGATTAGTTTCGTGGCGATCGATCGGTGCGTGAGACGCTCCGGCCGTGTGCGTGCGGGTGGATCCGGGGTGAGATCCGGCGGCGTCACGTGGAGACGAGGCGCGACGGCGATGCGGCGACGCTCGTGAAGCGGCGCGCGTGGCGTTGTGACTGACCACGACGCTGGGTTGGAGACTGTCCTCGACTCCAGCCCTAAACCCTCCGCCAATCAAAAATCTGCGCCGGAGATCTCCCGGATGAAGTGTCGGAACCTTTCGGGCGTCATCGCACAGCTGTGATGCTGGCGCGGGTGGTGACGTCGCTCGCCATGTCGCTTCCCGTCGCCGCCCCGATCGCGGGCTACTTCACCTGGAAGCTCTCCTCGAAGGTGGCCGCGTCCAAGCGCGCATCGACTCCGTCCCCGGGCGGCAAGTCCTTGAGCGGCCGTAAAGGGTCATCCTCGTCTCTTCGCTCCAGGGGCGTCGACGTCGGGACTGCCGCTGCCGGCCCCGAGTCCGCGACGACGGGAACCGACGCGTTCGCGCCGACGACCGCAACGCGCGGCTCGCAGATCAAGGCTGCCGCGGTCGACGCCGGGTCCTCGACCCCGAGGCGCATCGCGGCCGCGGCGGGCTCGCAGACCTCCGCGGGTATCGACGCCCCGTCGCCGCGCGTGCCCATCTCAGGCCACATCCCGGGCTTCGCCGCGCGAATCGCGCAGTGCAACGAGATCACCGAGGCGGACATGGCAAAGTACGTCCCACTCATCGTCGCGGGGAAACACGTGGGCGCGATGCAGCGCTCGTTCGCGGACGAGCTGGTGCGACACGGCGACGGGGTCTTCGCCGATGTTACAGACGGTTCAGCAAACGACGGTGACGCATCATCGTCGAGCGTGGTGATGGATCCGGACGGTACACAGACGGTCGACGAGCGCAGTGCCGCCGCGGCGGTGGTCATGGACAAACTCCGAAGCGCCGGGGTCATCACCGGGTGGCGCGATGAGCTCTTCCCGGTGAACGAAGGATACGGAGAGCCGCCCGTGATGCTGGTGAGTTTATTTTAATCCTCGTATGGGCAATTAGAATGACGTCTGACTCTATCTGACGTATGTTTTTTTTACTCAGGTGGAAAGAGCGGCGGCGTCGCTGCTGGGCATTCGCGCGTACGGCGTTCACATCAACGGGTACACGACGGCACCCGACGGCACCCAACAGCTGTGGGTCGCGAAGCGCTCCAAACTCAAACCCACGTTTCCCGGGAAGCTCGATCACCTCGTCGCGGGGGGACTACCCGCGGGCATTCCGCCCATGGAATGCGTGATAAAAGAGTGCGGTGAGGAGGCTTCCATTCCCCCCGAGCTGGCGCGTATGAGCCGGCCGGTGGGTATCATAACGTACAACGCGAATTACCAAGGATGTTGCAAGCGTGACGTGCTGTTCTGTTACGACTTGGAGCTGCCGGTTGATTTCGAACCCGTTCCGGACGACGGCGAAGTTGAATGCTTCGAGCGGTACGATGTCGATCGATTGATGAATTGTATTTCGAACACGGAGGAGTTCAAGACGAACTGCGCGGTGGTGATCATCGATTGGCTGGTGCGGCACGGGTACCTATCGCCGGAGGAGCCCGGGTACGCACCGCTGGTCAAGTCCATTCGGCAGTAGTGCTAGCTGGTGAGGATAAATGAGGATACATGAGGATAAATGAGGATAAATGAGGATACATATCCTCGACTAGGCTAGGAGGAGTAAACGGGTTGTTAGTTAAGCGTTAGTCCGTTCGCTAGTGTTCGCTACAGTGTTCGTTGCTCCTCACTTTCGGCCGCGGAGCATCCTCGCCGCGCGCTTGCTCACCACGAGCTCCTCCTCCAGCGTCCGGATCCTCGCATCCTTCGCCTCAATCTCCCGAGTCAGATTGTCAATATAAGAGTCAGCGTATGAGTCATCAATCGTCGCAGTGTTATCGCCACCGACGTCGATCGTCCCGGGCTCCAAGTCCCCTCCCAACGACACCACACCCTCCGCGTTCGGGTCGTACACATCCCCGAGTGAACACACGGACCCCACCACCACCACGCACGGCGACAGCTTCTCACCTTTAGTTTCTTTAACGATTGTGTCCAATGTTCCGCGGTAGATCGTTTCGGATCGCCCGCACGCGTCGTGGATGACCGCCACCGGCGTGTCACCGCGTTTGCCGGCGTCGCTCACGAGCCGTGTACACACTGCGTCGAGTGATTTACCCGCCATGAGGAAGACGCACGTGTCGATGCCTCGAAACGCGGCGAAGTCGATTTTATTCGGATCGTGCGCTGAAGTCACGCAGAAGTGTCGGCCGTCGTTTACGTCGGTGAGTGGGAATCCCGCGCGTAGGGGCGCGGCGAGCGCGGAGGAGACTCCGGGGACGAGCTCGTACGCGCATCGTGCGTGTGTGAGGGCGTCCATCTCGCTCCGGGCGCGTGAGAACACCGCCGGGCATCCGCCCTTGAGCCTCGCGACGACTTTCCCTTCGTCGCAGAGTTTCACGAGCAGGGTGTCGATGTCGGGCTGGGTCCATGAGCGGTCGTCGCCGCCGCGCTTGCCGACGTGCACGCGCGTCGCGGACGGCGGCGCCTCGTCCAGGAGGGACGCGTCGGACGCGCCGAGGTCGTCGTGGACGACGACGTCGCACGCGCGGAGGAGGCGGAGCGCGCGGACGGTGAGGTGGTCGATCCCCCCCGGCCCGGCGCCGATGAGGAACACCTTTCCTTTCCGAGATGGCTTCATGGACGTCGACGCGTCATCCGTGCTCGTGGTCCCGTCCGCCGCCGCGCGCGCGGGTTTAGCGAGGCGACGGCGAGTGTACCCAGGTGGGCGGCGCGGGGGCACCACCGCGCGGTGGGGAACGGACGCGGCGAGCACGCGGCTCATCGCGCCTCGAGTTGTGACGCGCAATTGATTGTTACTTGTATCCCTCAGAAGCGTTTTCAGTTTGTTAGGTCATCAAGCACTACCGCGACGCGCGACGCGCGTGGGCGACGATGTCATCAGCGATGCTCGCCTTCGCCCCGATCGCCGCCGACCGCATGTCCCGCGGCCGGGGCGGCGACTCCCGCGGCGGCAGGGGCTCGAGCAGGGGCGGAAGAGGATCCGGAGGAAGAGCGGGCGGCGGTCGCGGCGGCGGCGGTCGGGGGGGCCGGGGCCGAGGCCGGGGCACCGGGCACATGAAGCGCGCGGGTAAGAGCTCCCTCCCGCCGCACGTGCTCAAGGCGGTGGAGGAGAAGGCGAGGACTCGAAGGCTCGACGAGCGCGCGTTCTTCTGGGCGGAGGTTGCCGCCGTGGAGACCGGCGTCGGGGGCGCAAAGTCCCACGGACGATGCCTCCCCGACGAACTCGACGACGTCTTCCCCGAACTCGTCAAGGGTGCCGAAGGGGGTGCCGACACAGCTGTGCGTGACGACGACGCGACGGTCAGGCGTCTCGCGGAGGCGTACGATGACGTACCCGTCACCGTCGACGACCCGCTCGCGGACACCGGCGCGGTACCCGCCGTGACACCCCTGCCGCCCGGACCAAAAGGCGTGGATGAATTGATGCGACACCCGCTCATGACCGAACCGCCATGCGATGAACTACGTACGAACGTGAGGGAACGGTGCCGGTTCGCATCCCTCACGCCGATTCAGAGGCACGCGGTGCCACTGGCGTTCGAAGGACGGGACATCATCGCGAGCGCGGCGACGGGCAGCGGCAAGACGGCGGCCTATCTCATACCAGCCATAGCCGCCATCCTCGCGAATCAAAATGATGACGATTCAATCGATTCAACGATGGACGATGACGATTCGATGGACGAGGAGGGTGCCGAGGGTGCCGAGAGTGCCGACGTGGAGGCGAGTTCCGTCGTCTCCACGGGGGCTGGGTACGGTCGAAGGCGTAAAGGCGGCGCGGGAACGCCGGAGTTGGACGAGCTCAGCGAACAAAGCGGCTTTCTCTTCGACGACGAAGGCGAAATTGATGACCAAACGCCCGAAGAAGAAGAAGAGACTCAGACAATGCCCGTGTTATCGGTGGAGGATGAGCTGGACGCGCTGAACCCGCCGGGTAAGCGGACGCCCGCGCGGCCGCGGTGCGTGGTGCTCGTCCCGACGCGCGAGCTCGCGCACCAGGTGACGACGCAGGCCAGACGCCTGTGCTTGCACACCGGTCTGAAAG
>Ga0209630_10004080_pt1 | contig 12983 bp, 10 predicted proteins | sample COG_01_FD_184745 | JGI IMG/M metagenome (GOLD analysis project Ga0209630, IMG submission 184745) | Pelagic Microbial community sample from North Sea - COGITO 998_met_01 (SPAdes) (version 2) | ecosystem: Environmental > Aquatic > Marine > Neritic zone/Coastal water | place: Helgoland, sampling... | reverse complement strand
CTAAGTATGGAAGAGATAACTGCTGAAAGCATCTAAGCGGGAAACTCACCTCAAAACTAGTTCTTCCTATAGAGCCGTGGTAGACCACCACGTTGATAGGCTGGATGTGGAAGCGCAGTAATGCGTGTAGCTGACCAGTACTAATAGCTCAATTGGCTTGATTTATGCACTGAAAAAAATTTTTATAGAAAATATATAATTTATTAACCTAAATATTTCATAATAGATTTTATTATAATCAAATCATCTAGATCATCTATTTCAAATTTATAATATTTTTTTTGAATATAGGTTCCTATTTTTCCAAATAATCTTTTTTTATTCTTTAAAAAACCTTCAGATTTAAAAATATAAAATGACCCATTTTCAATGAGCTCTTGATTTATATATTGTCTTCTAGTTCGTTTGTTTTTAATTTTATAATTTGGAAACATTTTATTATTATAAATTTTCCAACGAAAGTAACTGTCATTAATTGATGAAGAAAAAAGAGAGTCATTTTTTTCTCTAAAAAATTTATTCAAAGCTCTGGAAAAATCATTTTTATGTCTTATTGGGGAAGTGGCTTGAACTGCAACAATACAATCTACTTCAAAATTTTTCTTGATATAACTTACTGAATGTAGCCATCCACTTTCAGAACTACTATTGTCTGATGACAATTTTTTTGGCCGCTTGATAACATTTGCACCAAATTTTTTTGAAAGTTTAAGTATTTTAGAGCTATCTGAGCTTACCCACACTTTGTCTATAATATTACAGTTTAATACAGACTTGATAGACCAATAAATAAGAGGTTTTTTTTTTATTGAAATAAGATTTTTATTTTTAATGCCTTTGGAACCACCTCTAGCTAGAATTATTGCATGAATTTTTTTTTTCCCCATAAAAACTTGTTTCTATTTTTATTAATCTAAGTTATTTATATCAAAATGATTTCGAAACCATATTTAATTGCTGAAATTGGAATTAACCATAATGGTAGTATAGATATTGTAAAAAAGCTAATTGATAATGCAAAAAAAGCTGATTTTGATGCTGTAAAATTTCAAAAAAGGACTATTGAAAAAGTTTACAGCAAAGAAGCATTAGATGTTAAAAGAGATAGCCCGTGGGGAACGACAAATAGAGAGCAAAAAAATGGTCTTGAATTTGATTTAAAGCAATATCAAGAGATACAAAAATATTGTCAAAAAATAAAAATTGATTGGTCAGCATCTGCTTGGGATACAGAAAGTTTAGAGTTCTTAGATAGATTTGATATCAAATTTCACAAAATTGCCTCAGCGATGATAATAGATACTAATTTTCTAAAAAGAGTTGCTGAAAAGAAAAAACATACTTTTATATCTACTGGCATGTCCACCGAGGAAAATATTGATAATGCTGTTAAAATTTTTAATGAGAATAAGTGTTCTTTTGAATTAATGCATTGCGTATCAACTTATCCAATGAAAACAGAGGATGCAAATTTACTTACTATAAATGCATTAAAAAAAAAATATAGCTGCAATGTTGGGTATAGTGGTCATGAAAATGGTGTTGTAGTGTCATTAGCGGCAGTAGGTTTAAGTATTAGCTCACTTGAGAGACATATAACATTAGATAGAACTATGTACGGTAGTGATCAAGCAGCATCTTTGGAATTTAAAGGAATGAAAGATTTGACTAATTCTATAAACAAAATGATAAGTGCATATGGCTCAGAAAAATTAGGAAATATAACACCAGAAGAGGAATTGATTGCAAAAAAACTTCGAGCTCATTTAATATCTTAATAAAACCTTAAATAATAAAAAGATGATAAAAAATTATAAAAAAAGTATTAAGATAAATGGTTTTGTGAAAATTAAAAACTTCTTTAAAAAAAGTGACATTGATAAATTAGAGAAAAATTTCATTTTTTTCTCTTCAAAGTTAATGGAAAAATATTCTTTTAATCTTTATAAAAAAAGTCAGGCAATTTTACACTTAAAAAAAAAATCATTTAAAAAAAAATCGTTAATATATTTATCAGAAATTGAAAAATTCGACAAAAATATTTTTTATAACTTGTGTAAAAATTTTGGAAATATGTATTTTATTGAAAATATTAAAAACTCTATAAAGATTAATAAATTATTAAGAAATTATTTTAAGGGGTCGGTGAGTTTAATTCAAACACGCAATCCTATTATTCTTTTTAATAAAAAAAAATTAAAACGTCTTAACTATCAATGGCACCAAGAATCACAATTTTATCCTGAACACAATGCTGGACTTCATATATGGACACCTCTTTTCAGAGATTTGAAAGATAAAAATGATGGAGGTCTTCAATTCGCTGCAACTGGAAATGAGACTAATTTTAAGTATAAAGAAATTAGGAAAAAAGATAGCTACATACAAAGAGTTCCTACAATAGATATAAATAAAAGTTTTGAAACTATATCTGTTGGGGCAAATATAGGAGATGCAATCATCTTTGAAAATAAAAGTGTTCATCGATCAGATATAAATAATTCTAAAACACCTAGGGTAGCAACTGTATTTCGATATCTTTCAAATGTAGTTAATCAATCATATAAAGTTTTATAGTGAGTAATTTAACTAGCAAAAAAGTTTTGGAGATTTATAAAAAGAATAATCCTTCAGATAGCTATAACTTAAAAAAAAATCTTAAAATTAGAGCTAATATTATAAGTCGTAAGCTAAATTTTCCTCTACGATTTTTTAAAGGATTAAATATTTGTGACTTTGCATGTGGCACAGGAGATAATGCAATTATTTATGGACTTAATAAAGCAAATGTTAAAGGATTTGATTTTAACAGTGAGTCAATTAAAATTTCAAAAAAAAGAATAAAAAACTTAAATTTAAAAAATATTAAATTTACTGTAGCAGATTTCTATAAAATCAGAGGAAAGTATGATTTTGTATCGAGTACAGCCGCTATTCATCACTTAGAAAATCCATTAAAAGGTCTCAATCATTTAAAACAAAGAGTAAAGAATGATGGTTTTTTATTTGTCTCTTTTGGATTGAGAACATCAAATATACAGCATGCATTAATGAAAATTGCGGTTAGGAAATTTGGACAAAAGGATCAGCAGATTTACAAAGTATCAAAAAAACTTTTTCCAAATCATATCAAAAGGTGTGTGTTTTATGGTCTAAGAAAAGAGTCCAATGTAATTTATGATCAATTTGTTAATCCTCAACATAATTATTTAAATTTAAATCAAGTACTAAAAACTCTTGGAAAGAATTTCATATTACATTCCTCTTGGCCAAAAATATTTATTCCAAGTGGAGACTCTGCAATGAATGATACACTAGAAAATTATCAATTTAATAAATTCTTTTTATCAGAATTATATTGGTCACAAAAAAATCAAGATGATAAAACAATTATTAACAACACTAAATCAGCAAATTATGAGAAAGCATTTTATGATTTAAGCAATTTGCTTAATAATCAAAACAATTTTAAATATTTCATGAATTTAAAATTTGAAAAAACTTATGACATAATTGATTTATTAATTAATGATCCAATTGATACAAATTATAATCTTGATAAAAGTTTTAAATTATTTGTAAAAGAAATAAAAATATTTATGAAATCAATCAAAAACGATAACTTATCACAGATGAGTAATAAAATTAAAACGTTTGATAAATTATTTAAAGGCACATCTGGCCTTGGTTTAAATTATTTCATTTTTCAAAAAAAAGAAAGATAGCTTTATTAAGATTTAATGACAAAGTTTGATATAATTAAAAAATTATTATTTTCAAAAAAAATTTGTTTTATCAATAATTCTCTTCAATATTTATGTTTAAATGAATTTTTAAATTTAAATCTAAATAGTAAAGATTTAACTTATTTTGTTGGTTATCCAAAAACTGAAGATTTAATTCAATTAAAAAGTACAATTAAAATTTTTAAAGCAAAAAAAATAAATCTTATTTTCTTAAAGGATATTTTTCACATAAAGTTAATTCATTTAATTTTAAAGATTAAAAAATTTTTTTTGAACAAATATGATTTAGTAATATTAGGAGACTATAAGTACTATCTTTTTAGAGAATTTCGTAAATTAAGCAAAAAAGCTATTTATCTAGATGACGGTGTTTCAACATTAGATTATAATTATTGGAGTAAATATTACAAAATAAAAAATCATAATTCAAAATTTTTTACATTCTTTAATTTAAAGATTAAAATTCCAATAATAAAAAATAATTTTAAACTATTAAAAACTTTTTCAAAAAAAAAAAAAATTGATAATTCGATTACAATTTTAGGTGAGGCATTATATGAAAAAAAACTAGTAACTAAATATTATTTTGAAGATTTAATAAAAAACATCATTAAAAAGAATTATAAAAAAAAAATATTTTATTATCCTCATAGAAAAGAAAAAATAATTTATAAGATTAAAAAAAATTATAAGAACTTGTGTATTATAAAAAATAATTACAATGTTGAAACAAATATTGTTAATAATAGTTTTATTTCAAAAGATATTTATGGAATTTCTACGACTGCATTAGCAACACTAAAAATAATATTAGGCAAAAATAATTTAATAAATTTTTATAATATAAATATCGATAAAAAAGGTCTTGTAAAAAAAACAGATAAAAGATCTAAAAAATCCATGGATAAACATCTTGAGTTTATAGAAAACTTTTCTAATTATTTAAAAAAAAATAGCGTTAAAACTGTTAAATTTTAATTGGTCTTTACAGTTCAAAAAGTGAACGATATAAGATTGGGAAAATTAACATTAAGAATGTAAATAAAACTAGATAAATATAAATATCCAATATGAATTTTGTGAATAAAAAAGAATATTATATTTTGGGACTACAGAGTTATGCAAGTCATGACTCTGGAGCTTCAATATTAAAGTTTTCGAAAGGAAAAAAACCTGAAATCATATCAATTAGTGAAGAAAGATTAAGCCGTAAAAAATACAATTATTCTTTTCCAACTTTATCTATAAAGTTCTGTATGGATTATTTTGGAATAAAGAATTTGTCTAAAATTGATTTAGTGATTTCAGATTGGATCAGAAAAAAACAGTGGCATAGATCTGGCCCAGGATACAACTATTCTGAATTCGACTATTTAAAAGAAAAATTTAAATACAAAAAAAAAATAATTCAAATACGACATCACTTGGCTCATGCTGCAAGCACATATTATACAAGTGGTTTTAAAGAGTCTGCAATTTTGATTATCGATGGTAATGGCTCAGATTTAGAAACAACAACATATTATACCGGAAGTGGAAATAAAATTTCAAAACTAGACTCATATCACTTCAGGGGAATAGGAGATATATATGAACTTATATCTTCGAAAATTTTAAGATTTGGTCCAGGTGGTGAAGGAAAAATGATGGGCTTAGCTCCATATGGAAAAAGAGACTCGAATATTAAAATTGATTTTAAAGCAAGCGGTATTGAAACGGATTTTTCAAAATTTGTAAATAGGATGCCTCGTACTGATGTAATAAGTCTTGGAAATGATAAATTGAAGCACGTAGCATTCAAAAATAAAGTAAAAATACCAAAATTCATGTCTTCAAAATATAAAAATTGGGCTTTTGCAGCTCAAGACATTTGTGAAAAAATTATGATACATTTAGGTGCTGATATAAAAAAAAAATCTGGATCAAAAAATCTATGCTTAGCAGGTGGTGTTGCATTAAATTCTGTTGGTAATGAAAAAATAAAGAAAAAAAATAAATATAAAAATATACATATTTTTCCAGCATGTAATGACTCTGGAATAAGTTATGGATTAGTCACTTGGGCTTATTACAATATTTTTAACCAAAAAAAAAAAATTATATTTAATAACGCATATTTAGCTAAAAAAGATTACAAAAATGATATTAAAGATTTATTAAAAATTACAAAAATTAAGTATAAAAATTATGATCCAAAATATATTGCAAAAGTATTATCCAAGGGAAAGGTTGTAGGATTTTATTCTGGCTTTTCAGAATATGGACCACGAGCCCTAGGAAACAGAAGTATTTTGGCTGACCCCAGACGTAAAAATATGAGAAATTACATTAATAAACACGTAAAACACAGGGAGCTATTTAGACCTTTTGCCCCGGCTATATTACAAGAAGACTCAAAAAAATTTTTTGGTATTGAAAATTCCCCTTATATGCTCAGAGTGTCTAAAACAATTAGACATCAAAAGATACCAGCTGTTGTACATGTAGATAAAACAGCTCGCGTTCAAACAGTTTCAAAAAAAAATAATAGTAAATTTTATAATTTGATTAAAGAATTTAAACTATTAACTGGTATCCCTTGTGTATTAAATACCTCTTTTAACGACAAAGGTGAACCAATTGTAGAAAAACCTATTGATGCAATGATTACTTTTTTAAAAACCAAACTAGATTATTTAGTGCTAGAAGATAATATTATTTCTAAAAAAGATATAAATCAAAAAAAAAAATTGATTTTAGATAGTCTGATAAAAAAAAGAAGTACTCAAATAAATACAGACACCAAACAAATTAAAAAACTTTTTTTTGAAAAATTAAATAAAAATGAATTTAAAAAAAGAAAAATTATAGAAGAGAAGAAAAGTATAGAGATAGTTCTAGAACAACCTTTAAAAAAATTAATTAATTTTTATAAAAGACAAAATAAAAAAATAATTTTTTATGGTACCAAAGACCACACCAATTCAATCCGAAATTTACTTAAAATTAAAAAATTAAGTGATGATAAAATTATATTTCTTGAGTTTAAGCCATATTCTTTACAAAAAAGAAAATCCGACCTTAAATTGTTGAAAAAAAATAAATTACCTGTAGTGATATCTAGTTACGAGTATTTTTTTGAAATTAAAAAATTTTTAAAAGAAATGGACACGTTTGAGATTTATGATAATTCATCAAGATCTTTGGTAGAGTATTTAAAAACGAAAGCAGCCTTATGTTAAAAATTATAGATTAAGTTAATATGTATCAGATTGACTTTAATAGATAAAATGAGTATAAAAATCTTAATTAACTACTATTTGAATAATATCTCAATATATTTATGAACAATAATAATCTTCATCAAAAAAAAATTTTATTTGGAAATAAAGTAGAAAAAATTGATAAAGTAGATGATAAAGCTAAGAAGAAAAAAATTTTATTTGTTTCTCCATTTAGTGGTAAATTTGCAGCTTTAAGTCAATTTCATGCCCCACCATTGGGTGTAATGAGAGTTGCATCCTATTTAAATAAAAAAGGTCATTATTCCGAATACTTTGATCCAAATTTGCATGCATGTAACAATAAAGGACCAAGTCTTGAGGAAGTTATAAGAAATACTGATTGGGATATTATAGGATTTTCTTTATTAGATGAAACTTTATTAGAGGATATTAAAAATATTTATTTAGCAAGAAGTCTTAAACCAACTGCATTATTAGTTGCTGGCGGAGTTGAGGCTCAGTTTAATTATCAGCAAATTCTGGACAAGACACCATGTAAAATAGTTATACTTGGTGAAGGAGAGGTACCTATGCTAATGCTAGCTAATGGCGAAGAATATAATAAAATTCCAGGAATTATAGTTAAAAATCCTGCAAAAGCTTTATCCCAAGAATTATTCAATGAAGCAACTGACGCTATTCCTTGGGAAAAAATTAATTATGAGGATTACTGGGCAGTTTATAAAGATATGTATGGAGACCAATGGACTAAGGAATTAGAGGACTCAGTTAACACGGTAAGAGTTTTTTCAAGAAACCGGTGTCCAATTGGATGTAAGTATTGTAGCTCAACATTCCAATTGACTTTGGCTACAGAGGGCAAGGTCCCAGTTGTCAGCCAAACAGAAGAAAGTTTAATACATGTAATCAAAAGAATAAAAGATGCTCACAAAAATGTAAAAATGATCTATCTGACTGATGATGATTTTATTATTAATAAAAGAAGTGTAATAAAATTTTGTAAATTAGTTGTAGAGCATAAATTAAACGATCTAAAATATATGGCATTTTCTAGAATTACAGATCTAAATGAAGAGGTAATTAGTTGGCTTAAAAAAGCCAATTTTGTAAAATTGAATATAGGTGTCGAAAGCTTTTCTGAGAGAGTATTGATAGAGGTTGGAAAAAGATGTCCCATTTCAGAAATAGACCCAGTTTTAAAATTACTTAAGAAATATCAAATAAGACCATTTATGAATATAATTTTAACCACTCCCGAAACTAAGATGGAAGATGTAGAAGTAACCGTAGACAGAACTATAGAATATATAAAGGATCCATTTTACATGGCTGGAATTATAATTGGAATTCAACCTCTTAAGGGAACATTATATTATGAGGAGTATACAAATTTTAAGTCGTATATAACAGACATTGAAGGCACTCAATTTAAAATTAGAAGAGACGATTATATTTGGGCAACAGACCCAAAAGTAAAAAAACTTCAAGAATTATATTTAGATAGACAGGCGGATTATATTAAAGAATATATTGCACAAAATAATATTAAACATCCTAACCAGGCTGTACTAGCTCCTGCTCACCTTTATTTAGTAAAAGAAATAATTGAAGAAATAAAACTAGAAAAAGACTCAAACGCACAAAACTTAAAAAGTGATCTTTATATGAAAGAAGGTGCTGGTAGGAACTACAAAAACTCACCTTTATATAATGCTTATATGTCAGGACAAGATGATGCTAGCCAAAAAAAATCTGCTTTAAATAAAAATAGACAGTTTCGTGGCATTAAAATAACCACTGCCTAAATTACAAATAATATGAAAGTTAGAATGTTTGATTTGAGAGTTTCAGATAATCAAATAAATAAAGAATTAAATTATCATTTTAAAAAAGTTTTAAAACATGGAAAGTTCTTTTTTGGTCCAGAGCTATACGAAATTGAAAATAAGATATCTAAATATCTTAAAAAAAAATATTCAGTTGGACTAGACTCAGGCAGCAGTGCATTATATTTAGCATTAAAGGCCCTAGGAGTTGGAAAAGGAGATGAAGTTATCACAACACCATTTTCATGGATTATTACATCAAATGCAATTGTAGCAAATGGTGCAAAACCTGTTTTTGTAGATATTGGTGATGATTATAATATTAATGCTGACCTTATTGAAAAAAAAATAACAAAAAAAACAAAAGCTATTGTTCCAATGCATTGGGGTGGCCATTTATGTGAAATGGGTAAAATAAATAAAATAGCAAAAAAATATAACCTTTATGTTATAGAAGATGCTGCCCAGGCATTTGGGGCCTCATATAAAAGTTTTAAAGCAGGATGTAACTCTGATATTGGTGCTTTTAGTATGAACCCTATGAAATGTTTAAATGGTTATGGTGAAGCAGGTATGATTGTAACAGATAATAAAAAGATTTATGAAAAAATAAAAATTTTGAGGTATGCAGGTACTACTTCAGATCCTAAAAAAATTATAACAAATAATTGTTTGGAAATATCACTAAATCATAAGATGGACACTATTAACGCAGCTATGTTGCTAGTTTCTATGAAATTTTTTAAAAAAAAAACAAAAAAAATTAATGAAGTTAGAAAATATTATGATCTTCATTTGGATAAAAGAATTGAAAGACAAAAAATAAAAAAGGGTGAAAAACCTGGTGTTTATGCTTACCCAGTCAAGTTAAGGAATAGAGATAAAGTAAAAAAATATTTACAAAAGAAAGGAATAGAGACTAAGATATGGAATTACCCTTTGATTTCAGACTCTCCAGCCTATAAAAGGTTCAATAAAAACGATACACCTAATGCAAAGAAGATCCTAAACAAAACTTTGAATATTCCATTTCATGAAAAATTAACTAATGATCAAATTAAACACGTGGTAGATAGTTTAAACTTTATAAGTAATAAATATAAATAAATGACAAACTTATCTGAACAAATAATTAAAGATTTGATAGAAAAAGGTGTAAACACTTTTTTTGGAGTACAAGGTGGAGCTTGTGCAAGATTTATTGACAATATAATTAAGTATAAAGGTAGATATATACCCGTTCTAAACGAACAATCGGCAGGTTTTTATGCTCATGGATATTATCTATCCACAAGAAAAACTGCAGGAATAATATTTACAACTGGCCCAGGTTTAACAAATGCAATTACTGGAATTGCCTCATGTTATTATGATCGGATACCATTAGTTGTTTTAACAGGTCAAGTTAAAAAAAAATTGAATATTGCGAAAAAAACAAAAACAAGAATGGTAGGCTTTCAGGAAGTGCCACATTTAGATTTATGTAATCCAGTCTCTGATTTGACATTAAAGATTGATAGCTCAAAAAAATATTTAAAAATGAGGGAAAATTTTCTAATAAACTTGAACAAAAAAGTTCAAGTAATAGAAGTGCAAGACGATGTTCAAAGAGAAAAATTAAAAAAAAAATTAAAAAAAATTAATATTAATTTTCCAAAATTTGAGAAAAAAATAATTTTACCATCTACATTAAGAGATATAAAAAATTCAAAAAATCCAGTATACATTTTTGGAGCTGGGTATTCGAGACATGAGGACGTTGTTGAATTATCCAAAATAATAAACAAGCAAAATATCTCTGTAGCTTTAACTTGGGGAGGACAAAAATCACAAAATTTTATTAACAAGAAGAACTATATCGGGATATTTGGATCACATAATCCTGGCTATGCGAACGAAGTAATTGAAAAATCTGATTTAATTATAGCAGTTGGCTGCTCACTTTTACAACACCAAATAGGAAGAATAAATAATAATTTTGCAAAAAAAGCAAATATAGTTTTTATCAATAATGATTTAAATGAATGCAAAAGAGCAAAGTATCAATTTGGTAAAAGATTATCTTTCATAAATTTTGATGCAAAAGAATTTATTTTTTCAATTAAAAATATAATCAAAAAGAAAATAAATCATAAATTTGAAAATAATACTGTTTATCCTGTTAGTAATTTAGTTTCATTTTTTAAAAAAATTCCTCATAATAAAAGTGTAATATTTTCAGATGCAGGAGCTACTTTAAGTTGGAGTTATCAAGCAGCCAATTTATTAAAAAATTGCGCACCCATTTATACAGCCTTTAATTTGCATTCCATGGGCTATGCTAATTGTGCATCAATAGGAGCCGCCATACAAAGTAATAGTGTTTTTTGTATTATTGGTGATGGAAGTGTGCCAATGAACATTCAAGAGTTCGCATGGTTAAAAAGGTACAAAGTAAAGATTATAATTTTAGATAACCAGGGTTATGGCATAATTAGACAAACACAAAGAGCTTATTATAGCTCAAAGTTTTATGGTTCAGATTTTAAAAATAACTCATCTAAATTACCAAATTTTAATCTCAAAAAAATTATAGAATCTTATGATATTAAGACAAAAATAGTTAATAAAAATCAAATTAACGAAAAAATTGTAAATCAATTTATTAAATCTAAAAAATCAGAGGCTATAATTATTAAGGTTGATTATTCCGCAGAAGTTAAAACTTATGGATAAATAGTAAGTTTTTTTGAAACTATGTTTTTTTTATTTTTGAGATTTTAAAAAATCTAAACTTGTATAAGCTTTCTATAATTGCAGAGAAAATAAAGGTTGAAATTAAACTATAAGCAAAAAATGGTATTGCAAGAGTATAACAATTAATTAATCCACTTACTGTATATCCATAAGATCCGAGTGACCATACTCCAAAATTTGTGATTATATAAAACAAACATGCACCTAGTAATGCTCCTGAAATTCTATTAATAATACTAGTTATAAAAAATTTTGACATAAGACTAATTATAATTACACTTCCCCATGTAAACAATGCTGAGCTATGAAACCCAATAAAAAAATCTGTAATTATAAAGCTTATCAATAAAGCTGATATATATCTTGTTCCTAGTAATGCTGGCACATAAAAACTTAGTGCAAGTAAACTTGTAAAATTTGGCGGATGTGGAATAAATCTACTTGCAGTTAAAGTTAATAATATTCCAAGTGATATTTTTAAATAGTTCATTAATCTTAAATTTAATTCACTAACTATTTGATTGCAAGTTCTATTTTTTTACTCACAATCAATTATAATTATTAAAAATTAGTACGCAATGTTAAAACCAATATTCAATGTCCTAGGTGTTCCTGAATAGTCTAATGAATTTTCATAATTTTGATCAAATAAATTTTTAAGTGAAAAATCTATCTTATAATTTTCACTTAGCGCATAAGTGCTTGCTAAATCTACTAACAAATAATCATCTAAAATTTGATCCTTAAAAGAATAATCTGTTCCTCCATAATCTCTCGTTTGTCCTTTATATGTTAACCGTAAAGAGCTTTTTAGATTTTTGTTAAACTGATATTTAATTCTTGAGCCTATAGCATGGATTGGGACTCGCACCATTGCATTTTTAAGAAATTTATTATCTGAAGCAAAACATGAAGTAAGACCCCATTTATCTTTGTCTGGCTTATCACAATCGTTACCAGAATAACTTCTTGTTAATGTGTAATTAAAATCAATGTCTAATTTTTTTTTATTTGTCCAGTTTGTAGTAAGTTCAATTCCTTTACTTTTGTTTTCTGCATCAGGTACGTTATCTTGAAAAGATGTTATATTGGAACCCATTATTGGATCTTTAATAAGAATATCAAAGTAAGTAATATTAAAACCTAAATCTAAAGCATCAAAATAAGTTTCATAACCGATATCAAAACTAGTAGTTTTTTCAGCATTTATTTTATCCTTATCTTGATTTGACCAGCCATACTGGCCAGATTCATATAAGGCTGGAAAAAGAAAGCCTGTTCCGTATGACGATCTAATCTTACTGTTACCACCAAGATCATAAGCTGCTGTAACTCTGTATGATTGTTCATCTCCAGCTGTAGTATGTATATCGTTTCTACCCCCAATGGTTGCATAGATATTTTCATAAGGCCTGAATTGATAATCAACATATTGAGAATGAATTTCTTCA
>Ga0209630_10004079_pt1 | contig 12983 bp, 14 predicted proteins | sample COG_01_FD_184745 | JGI IMG/M metagenome (GOLD analysis project Ga0209630, IMG submission 184745) | Pelagic Microbial community sample from North Sea - COGITO 998_met_01 (SPAdes) (version 2) | ecosystem: Environmental > Aquatic > Marine > Neritic zone/Coastal water | place: Helgoland, sampling... | reverse complement strand
CGCTAGTAAGTAGTAAAAAGAATATGAATGTGAATGTGTTCTTAAGCATATGGCAACATATTTATATTGCCTAATATAGTAAATAATATTTAACTTGTGTGTGTGTGTGTGTAAAAGAAGAAATGCTGGTTCTAACAAAAGCTAAGCAACTATAGCACCAATTGCCATCGGGATGAAGTTTAGGATTTATTAGCAAAAGTAATTGCGTCCGTTTAGTTCTTACATTCTTCCCAAATGTCATTTCCATTTTGTAGCCAGGGACCTGGTTCAATACCTCTGCCCTGAGCAACAGCTTTCCAACATTTTCCATCGTAAGACACCAAGTCATTTTTAACATATGTCAAACTTGAGTCCCATGATTGGTTGCAATCACATTTTTTTTCGCAAGATATAATGAATATGCAAATTACTAGGGTTAGTGTAAAGAATCCATTTCTCATTTTTTGAAGTTTATACAATTAACGAATTATTTGTCAATATATTTCCGTAAACCTCCCTACAAATAATATAACATAATAAATTTAATGTACCTTAGACTTGCACATGATAAAGCCCCAGACTAATAACAGATATAAATCAGCTATGATTCCCGCCCTTTTGACGGGTATGATTACAAATTTATATATCTCTGGCATTTTTATTTATATCGGAGAATTTATTGCTATTATTCCCTCTATTGCCGGACTTTTTATATTTCTAACTTGTTTTTGGCTTCTAAAATCAGGCAAAATAAATGCCAAAAGTTCCTTTTTAATAGGCGGTTATGTGGTAGCGATAGAAGTTTCCATTCATACATACTTAATTGGATGGGATAGCGGATGTTTCTATTTTTTGTTTTTATTACCCACGGTTTTTTTGTTGAATACTAATTGGAAAATTTGGATAACCATCGTTTTTAATGGATCTATAATTATCTTACTAGTGCTGCTCTGGTATCTTTTCCAAGATGGTCGTTCATTATATTTTATAGAATCAAACACCGAGACCATTATAAACCTAATAAATCTTACAAGTACAGGTTTAATTATCATTGTAATTATGATATATTTTAGTAGAACTATAAATAAAAAAGATGAAGCTTTAGTGATAGCAAATCAATTTTTGGAAAAACAAAACAAAGAAATTTTTTCACAACACCAATATCAACAAATACTCATAAAAGAAATTCATCATAGAGTAAAAAATAATCTGCAAATAATTTCTTCATTACTTTCGCTCCAAAGCAATGCTATAAATGATGAAAATGTTACTGAAGTATTAAATGAAAGCAGGAAAAGAATAGAAGCCATTGCCATGGTTCATCAAAAGCTATATCAAGGAGATAAAATTGACCGAGTAGATTTTAAATCCTACTTAATGGAAATTATGAGTTCCCAGCAAAAAATAAACCCATATCTAAAATGTGAAGTTATCTCAAATGAAGTGGATTTTAAATTGGACATTGCAGTTCCTCTTGGGTTAATTATATCTGAAATGATTGTGAATTCAGTAAAACATGCTTTCAAAGGAATTGAAAACCCTGAATTAAAAGTAGAGTTAAAAAACAATAACGAAACCATTGAATTAATCGTTCAAGATAATGGAATTGGACTTCCTGAAAGTTTCAGTCTAGAACAACCTGTTTCTTTAGGTACAGAAATTATCCAGGCTTTAACAGATCAAATTGAAGCGGAAATCAAATACGAAAATGACAATGGAGCCAAATTTACAATTGTGTTTCAAGAATAATATTTTGTTGCTAACACATAAATAGGCATATAAAACAGAGCCCTATTGACACCAATTAATCCGTCAATTTGACGCATAATCTCTCACGTCCATCACACTATCAATATAATCAAAAATAATATAATTAGTAGTAATACCATAGTCTCTTGTCCATTCTAATTTTATGGGGGTAATTTCGTCATTATAGGTATAGATTTCCATATATATTTCAGGCAGTCCGTCATTATCAAAATCCCTTATTTGAAAATGATCAGGACTATTATCATCATCTCCTAACACGTAGCCACCATCCATTTCAAAAGGATAAGATAGTAAACTGTCTTTTGAGGATAATTCGAGACTCATATAATAACAGCAGTGTGCTCCTCCTATAAATTCAAAATATATCTCATCATCAAAACCGTCGCCATCTAAATCTCTATTTTGCCTATAAGCTATACTAGCAGCAGCTGTTGAATCAAATTCAAGTAAATCAACACCCTCTTCGACTTCAATTGTTTTTTGAACTTTATTGTTTACTTCTTCCATATTGCAAGCCGTTGCAAATAGAATAACTGAAAATACGTATATACTAAATTTCATTCTTTTCTCTTAAAGTACAGAAATATAAAGGTAAGCTAATTTCTCCTTCCACTTTACTTAAAATTTTGAATACATTTGACAACCAAAAGAAAATGTATGAGCAAGAGTTCAACGGAAATAAAAATAAGAGGCTATCATCTAGATGCTTACCAACATGTTAATAACGCAAGGTATCTAGAACTTTTAGAAGAAGCTCGATGGCGTCATTACGAGGATTATCCACCTGCATATTTTCAAGAAAAAGGTTGGGGTTTTATTATCGTTAATATCAATATCAACTTTAAAGGTTCGGCAGTACTTGGAGACACTTTAGTTATACATTCTGAATTAGTTAAAATTGGAAAAACAAGTCTTACGATTCATCAAGAAGCTTTTATTAAAGGATCTGAAAGGAAATCAATTCAAGCAGATATCACGTTTGTTATGATGGATTTACGAACGCAAAAATTACTGCCTATAGAAGGTGAAATGAAGGATCTGTTAACTAGAGAGCTTAAGCTTTAGTGAAAATTCGGCCTATTTTTTACCATTATATTCTGTTTAATCTAGTTTCCAGATGTTTGAAAAACAGCTGAAAACTCTTTCTTTTTCTTTCTGAAAGTAATTTTTAAGTGATACTCTTCACCACTTTTTAAATGTGTAGAAAAAGCATTCATCCCATAATGTTTTACAGTTTTTGGCTCATCATCTGCATCAGTTCGTTGAACAACTGCCGTACAAGTTATTTTCTCTCTATCCATAGGTTTTCCATCTGCCTTTATTAAATAGAAAACAGTGTTATTACTACTCAACATCCAATTTACCACTACTTCAATATAGTATTTACCAGCTTCTTTTACCACACCCTTATGCGGCGGTGAATCCATAGGAGTAACACTTTCTGAGTAACTTCCGTTGGGTGTATTCATTGTGCTATTCAGCACACTATTATTTTGCCCGGGTTGATTAATTTGTCCAGGAACATTAGTTCCAATAAAAAACACAGAGATTATAAGCAGTAACTTAATTTTCATTTTATGTAGTTAATAATTCAGATACAAAAGTACAAAAAGCAATCCAAGAATATGCTTTTTGTTTTTTAGGGGAGTTCTAATAAATTTTTGGTTTATTTGCAGTCTCCAAATAGGAGAATCTAATTTTAGAGGAGTGGCCGAGTGGCTTAAGGCGCACGCTTGGAAAGTGTGTATACCTCACAAGGGTATCGGGGGTTCGAATCCCTTCTCCTCTGCAAAGTAAAAGCCGCGATTAGCGGCTTTTCTATTTTCTGAGAACCTGCTCGAAATTTATTTCGATAAAGGTTTGAGGGAATTAGAAAAAAGCTTTCGAAGAAAGGTTTTACTTTGTAGACCAAACCACCACATTCATGCATTCTTACGTCATAATCGCTGAAAGAGAATTTCGGAAGCATAATAACTTGGAGCAATCGACTACTATGGCTGCTTATCTTAAAAACAAATTTAAGTTTTTGGGTATTAAAACACCAGAAAGAAAATTAATTCAAAAGCAAATAATTGATGAACATGGTTACCCTGGATTGGAAGAAATAGAAATTGTAGTAAAAGAATTGTGGGACCTCCCCTTTCGTGAGTTTCATTACTTAGCTATTGACTTAATAATCAAATACAAAAATAAAGTACCCGAAACTACTATTGAATTGTACCATTATATGCTCATAAATAATTCTTGGTGGGACACCGTAGATTTGATAGCATCAAATTCTGTTGGCACACTTATCTCAAGATTCCCTTCTTTGATTAATTCTCATATAAACCAATGGAGTTTGGACGAGAATATTTGGTTGCAACGAACCGCTATCATCCATCAATTAAAGTTTAAAGATAAAGTCAACACAGAACTGCTTACTAAATACATTGAACAAAGCATGGGCACGAAAGATTTCTTCCTGAACAAAGCCATAGGATGGTCTTTAAGACAACATAGTAGATTTGATCCTCAATGGGTAATCAATTTCGTAAATGATCATCCAGACCTCTCTAATCTGAGTCAAAAGGAAGCTTTAAGATTGATTTTGAAATAATTCCTTATTTTCCAAATTCAACTCCAACTGTAAATAAAAATCGGTGAAACCAAACATCAAACTCGACATCAGATAGAATATCTGGTGAAACTATATTAGCAAAGCCAACAGCGTGCGATGTATATTGAGAGAACTCAAAGTAAAACCTTGATCTCAGTCTAGAAGGAAACAGCATTCCTATTCCACCTTCCATTACTACACCGTTATTAATAGATACAATATTGGCAACTTCCGCATTATTCGTCATACCTATCTTAGCCTTTAAATAAAATAGTTTGCGCTTGCGATACAGGTTGTATTTTCCTTGAATATATAAAGGTGCTCCAACTATATTTACAAAATGTAAATCATTCAGTGTGTAAAAGTAAAAAGCATTGTGATCTAAGCCAGTTCCTATTCCTACATCGAAATTTTTATTTATCCTAAAGCCATACACAAAATCCAAATTCACATGATCTCTTGAAATGCCCATTGAAAAGGTTTTGATCTTTCCTCTAGCATAATGATAACGACCATTTTTATACACCCTTATTTGTTCAGATAAATAATACTTTCGAGCAGAATCTATTGGGAAAGAAACTGTATCACCTGAGACAGTTTCGATGTTTTGAATAGTGTAATCATTCTGCAACAATGTTCCATAAACCATATTGTGCTTATACCATTTTCTTTTAAACTTAAAAACAGCTCCATTTTCAATAAGTTGATCATTCTGAGAATGCGAAATTACTGGAACACAAAATAGCAACCCAATCAGAAATAAGAAAGGGGTTATTGATGTGATGCGCATTTTAGGCATATAGAATTAATAAGCAATCTCGCTTAAGAATATTGTCTCCATTGTTGTGGCATTCACTTCGTATTGAGAAAGACCAAAATCACTCGTTGTAAGAATACGATTCGGAATAGAAGGATGCTCAATAACATCATAAGCGACAATGGATGTGTTGGAATTAATCAATATTGGATTTGCAGGATTGGCAGCATCAAATATTGACATTCCACTTATCCCTTCTCCTACATATAACTTGTTATTTATCATTGTCATTCCGTAAGGACTTGTCATTGAAATGGTTGTTATTTGTTCTGGATTATTTATGTTTGAAATATCCAAAACTTCTAATGTGTTTTCATCACCACTGCACCCGGTAAAGTCTGCAGTTCTTAATGTCAAATAAGCAATGTTTCCAATTGGTAAAACAGGGTCACAAGAATTTGGATGGTTGTAAGTTGAAGTTTCATATGGGCTTGAAGGGTTAGTAACATTCATTATAATCATTGAAGACTGCGTTCCAATGAACAAATGATTTCCTTCTGAGTAAATGGTTTCATTATCCCAACCGACATCAGTACTTCCAACTAGCATAATATCTGAAGGAGAATCCTGAAAAGTATGTAACTTAGAATTACTAAGCACATAGATATGATTACTATAAACAGCTATTTTGTTTACCGTTCCTTTTACACCTCTTTCCGAACCAACGAATGATGATGGTACTGATGAAGCAGGTATAACACTGTTATTATAATCGTAATACAAGTAATATGAATCTTTTAACTCTTTCGCTTCTTCACTGTCTGTTTTAAATGAACGGGTTACAGTTTCATAACTAAATCCTACTAGAACTAATCCAGCTGCGTTCTCGATAGCTTCTGTAAATGCATACTCCACTCTATCTACCAGTAATGGATTATGCATGTCAGACAAATCAATTTTTATAAAATCGTATTGAGATTCAGCATAAATCATATCGTTATCTACGAAGAACTCATTCGTAAATGGAAGTTGTAAGAATCCAATATTTATAGGGTTACTTGGGTCTGTATTATCTAAAACATGTATCCCTTTTCCCTTTTCACCAATTAGAATATAATTATCACCGACAAATAATTTTCCAGCATTTTCAATTATTCTTGGAGCCGAAACAAGCTCTACAGTACGAATTTCCTCAATATCAGCATATACAGCTGTTCCCTTTTTAAAGGTTAGTGAGATTGTTGCATTGTCTTTTGTACAACTTGCAAATAATATTGGCAAGCAAAAGATAAGAACAAGAAGCTTTTTCATAAGTTAATGATTTTTAATTTAATAGGAAAACATTAAAGTTAACGATTATATTGTATAATTACAAATTCTTAAATTACTATGAAGTAATAATCGAACCAATATCATGTCGTTTGGATACTATTTTTAATAGCTTGAGGACACCTTAGGTTTGACTTCTTATTCAAGAATATAAGTCACTACAACTCTAAATCCAATATGAGCTTTAGCGGTAGTAACACCACTATTTTTATCTTCTCCAGCAATCATTAATTCTGGCAAATCACTGATCCAACTTCCTCCCTTTGTTCCAGGAGTTCTATCCTTCCAGTTAAAGACCATCTCTGCAGCATTTCCCGACATACAATAAAGCCCAAATTCATTTGGCAAATAGGAATCTACCTTAGCGGTATGAAATGCACCATCATCCATGAAAAAATTACTTTTAACGCACTTAATATACTTTTCTTCTTCTTCACTATAAATACTATCTCTTACAGGTTTGAAATTAGCTAAATAACAATCTTTTTTATTGCGAACACTTGATGTTTTCCATGGAAAAAATTCCATATTATCCTCTCCACCTTTAGCAGCATGTATCCATTCATAGTCTGAAGGTAACCTTACATCATTTAATACCTCTTTTTTATCTTTTCTGACAGCAGTGGCTTCTGCAGTTAACCACCTACAATACAACATAGCCCCTTCTCTACTAATATTAACAACAGGATACTGATTGTATGCGGAATGTGAAAAATAATGATCAACCATGGGCTGCATAGAAGGCTGATGATTTCCCATAATTAGTTTCCATTGCTCTCGATCTGGCTTCGCTATCAAAAACTCTTCTTTTCTGTTTTGAATAAGCAAGTCAAATATAAAGGTTCTGTATTCCAAAACCGTTACCTCTGTTGTTTGCATATGGAATGATTGCACCGAAATGGACTCCCCTTTAAAACTGAAGGTTCCACTTGGAATATAAGTGTATTTCTTTTTATCCAGTTTATTTAACTGTTTTAGCATTTGTTTTTTCTGCTTATGATTATTTTCGATTTGTTCTTCAGTAAGTTTAGGAAAACGATAAACACTGTCCTGCTTTCTTTTAAAAACAGGAATATTCTCCAATATATAAGCAGGTCGATTGGTATCTTTAATAGATTTTTTACTTACAACAATCGAATCCGTAATTTCATCTTGGTAAATAGAAGTGGTAGTTTGAATAAACTCATCTTCAATGGTTATAGACTCTACAGCAAAATCTTCATGTTGTATCATTATGTTTTCAATAGAATTGTTAACTACCTCTTCTTCTTTTGACACGATTATTTCTTCTTTCTCAACTGGTGTATTGGAATTAAAATAGATTACTGCTGATACGACGATGACACTTATAATTGATAACATAATCAGATGTTTAAAGTTAAATGACTTGGCTACTCCTTGAGTTAAACTGCTGGTTTTTCCAGCTTCTAAATCGTTTAGGAATTGCCTTGAGGTTTCTTTAAAAGAAGTTTCAGGTTGCTGATTTCTTGCTTTATCAAACAAGTTGTCAATATGGTTCTGATCTTTATTCATAGCTCCCCTGTTTTGTGTTCAGATTCGAATGTTAAAATCTCAGTAAGTTTCTCTCTTCCTCTTTTCAATCGCTGCTTTACTGCTGATATTGAAGCAGCTTGTATTACTGCAACTTCCTTTATGCTAAACCCTGATATTTCAAATAATATCAAGGCTTCACGTTGTCCTTCTGGTAATAATGCCAATGCTTTATGCAATAAATATACTTCTGCATCTAGCTCTGTATTAGCATTAACATCTGAGTAAGCGTTTAACTTATCTTGAGATTGTTCCGAATCTGCCTTCTTCTTTCTATGGCTATTTGCCAATATGCGAACACTAATACTGAATAAGAAGGATAAGAATGCTTTCTCTGACTTTAAAGTATCTAGTTTTTCGTAGGCTACTAATAAAGCTTCATTCATTAAATCGCTAAACTCCATATCTCCAAATACTCTTGCTCTGCAGAAGCGCTCAAACCTATCATGAATCGGCTTGTAAAGTTTTAGAAAATGATCTTGTTTAGATTCCTTCATCCCCAAATATAATCGGTGTTCATTTAGTAAGTGTCTTTATAACTAAATAAGTTACATGAAGGATAAATGTTTTAGTATTAGGTAAAAAAAAAGTGAGCCATAAAGCTCACTTTTTTTACTCTATAAGTATATATTATTGTTTGGTATAAACAGCTGTACAAGAACCTATCTCTCCTATGACAGGAGCTGTGTTTTCATACGAATAGTTTACAGTAAATTCCGTTCCGGAAGCATTCATTGTTCCTGTACCAGAGAAAATCACATCACCAACAGTTATATTGATAGTTTGAGTAGGAAAAGTAATAGCTGATCCATTTATTGTTGCATTTGCAGTTCCGCCCACAACAGTGAAAAAGCTATCAAAAATTAATGCTGAAGAACCTCCTGCAGAAATTGTTGGCGGTGTAGCCAATGGAAATGCTGTTGCTCCGCAATCGCTTGAAATTTCCCAGGTACTTGACGTCCAAGCACTTTGTCCAATTACAACTGTAACTGTTCGCTCAGCTGTTGCTGTTCCATTCTCATTCGTTGCTGTATAAGTAACAGTATAAGCTCCTGTTGAAGAAGTGTTAACCGCTGTTATATCTGCTGTTACAGTTACCGAAGACCCATCACTATTAGTTGCTGTAGCTCCTTCATCTGTGTAAGTAGAATTTAAATTAGCTGTGACACTTACATCACCATTTAACACAATTACCGGCACGTAAGAACATGACTCATCATCTTTTTTAGCTTCAGCGCTATAGTTAGTTGCTAATGGATCAGTGCATCCTTTTTTCTTACATCCCCCTATTAGAATAGTTCCTACTAAGGCTATTGCTAAAACTTTACTTGTTGTTTTCATACAGATTTTATTTTAGTTTGAACCCCAAACTTACAAAAATGAACTTTCTTATCCTCACTAGTTCACATTTAATTAATTCTTAATTGTAGATTTGCCATTGTGCAAATTGACATAGAAATACTATTTGAAAACGATTCAATTATAGCAGTTAACAAACCAAATAACACTCTGGTTTACGCATCTTATTTTGCTCGAAATATCGCTGACGATGATTTAGTTACTTTGCTAAAGGAGCAAACGGAACTTGACCTATACCCAATCCATAGACTAGACAGAAAAACATCTGGAATTTTACTTTTAGCTAAGGAAAAAGAATTCGTTAAAGACTATCAGCAACAATTTGAAAACAACAAGGTTCAGAAATACTATTACGCTGTCGTCCGAGGTTATTGTCCTCCAAACGGAGTTATTGATACTCCAACCAAAAATGCTGAAACAGGAATGTACAAAGAGGCGCTAACTGAATACGAAACACTAGAAACAATTGAATTGGACATCCCTGTGCATCCCTACGAGAAGTCCAGGTACAGCTTGGTGAAATTTACACCAAAAACTGGCAGAATGCACCAACTTCGGATTCACGCAAACAAAATAAGCCACCCTATCGTGGGTGATTATCAGTATGGAGATCGATTTCATAATCGAATGTTTGAAAATGAATTGAATTGGTACAATATGTTTTTACATGCAGGGGGACTCTCTATTAAACAACCAAATAGTGGAGAACAACTAGTATTAAAAAGTGGTTTCCCTGCGGACTGGGACAAACTATTTAAAAACTTTAATTGGCAAAAACCCAAATAAATTTCATCTCTATTTTTCTTAAGATTATATTTACCCTCGTAAATTAAAGTTATGGATTATAAATTATTAGGTAAGACAGGTATCAAGGTATCGGAACTGTGTTTAGGCACTATGACTTTTGGTACAGACTGGAACTTTGGTTCTGACAAAGGAGAATCACAACGCGTTTTTGATGCATTTGTAAATGCTGGTGGTAATTTCTTTGACACTGCAAACATTTATACAACAGGAACTTCAGAAAAGTACTTAGGTGAGTTTATGCAATCAGAAAGAGACAACCTGGTAATTGCTTCTAAATATTCCTTGACAGAATCCAATAAAATTAACCTTTCGGGTAATAGTCGTAAAAATATGACGCAGAGTGTTGAGGGGTCTTTAAAAAGACTTGGAACCGACTATATTGACCTATATTATGTTCACGCATGGGATTTTCTTGTTGCTCCTGAAGAGTTAATGAGAAATTTAGAGTATTTACTAGCTTCTGGGAAAATATTATCAATTGGTATTTCCGATACACCGGCTTATATTACTAGCCGTTGCAATACTTTGGCTGAATTAAGAGGATGGAATCAATTTGCAGCATACCAAGTTGAATATTGCTTAACTGAAAGGACTGCAGACAGAGAAATTATTCCACTATGCAACCATGACGATATGCTTTTTTGCGGATTTGGCCCCTTAGCTGCAGGGTTGCTTTCAGGAAAATACCTAGAAGAAAACAGTAATCCAAAACGAATGACAAAAGGTGTATCTGCTAGGCTTAGCGATAGGAATCTAGCAATGTCGGCTGAAATTAAAGCGCTGGGTCAGGAAATTGGACATACACCTTCGCAAATTGCCATTCGTTGGGCAATGCAAATGGTAAAAAAGTCCTCTCCAATCTTTGGAGCACGTTCACTAAAGCAATGTGAAGAAAATCTAAAAGTTTTAGACTTCTCATTATCAAATGACCAAATGAATAAGTTGAATTCAATTAGTAAAATAGGCCCAAACAACCCTAATGACTTTCTAAAGCTTCCAAGACTTGAGGAAATATTATATGCTAGACAAAAAGGAAAAATCAAAAAGTAGTTGTAAAAAAGAAAGCTCAACATCTGTTGAGCTTTCCAAACCTAAAACCTAAGAGCTAATTTTCTCAGATAGAATTGAGTAACCAGCTCAATTCAGTCCAAACATACAGTCTTTAATCGGTTAAACAAAATAGTTTATCGTTTTTTATTACAGATACATCGAAAAACATGATAAAAACACCATGTCTGCTGTTGATTTATACGAGAATCATAAAACATTAATTTTAATAGGATAAATAGAAGTCCATCATTTCTAAATCAATTAAATGTGCTTGCGTATAATAAAACAAAAGGACATCTAAAAAACCATATCCTAAATCGCACATGTTCATTGCACCTTCTTGAGACAATCCTACACCATGTCCAAATCCTTTTCCATACAGGTGAATCTCATCCCCTTTTACTTTGACATCAAAATAGGTGCTTTTTAATTTCCAATCTTTTCGTATCTCTGTAAGCAATATATGATATTTCCAATCGACATAGTATTTTCTTCTTGACTCTTGCTTAAAAGATAGAGCTTTCTCAATATCATCTTTGTTTTCAATTGGATAATTATGCTGCTTATCCAAATAAGAAACCCATTTGTCCTTGCTAATTATTTTTGTCCAATTAGAATTATTTTTACCATATGAATAAGGGTCTTTAACACTTCTTAAGTAAGAAAGAGACTTACTCCATACATCTTCACTGTTTACAGTTTGGCCCCCGCTATTTGAATAGTATGAAGCAGTAATGTAATTCATATCACTATCTACTAATACGAAATTTTCAGTTTCCTTGACGGCATCGATTATTTTTTGATTTTTATACATTTTTCCTTTGTAAACCTGGCAATTTGTTAAATCTGTTAGCATAAAACCCTCGTCTATAAACTTGCTTTTATGCTTCAAAGCGTATGTCCTACTAATTACAGCCTGTACTTTGTAATATTCTTTCGATTCATTGTTCCCAGATTCGGACTCTATAACACCTACTAAGTATTCATCTAATGGAACTTGATTAATAATTTTTAAGTACTTGCCTTCCGCTAGTATTTTTAAATTTCCTTGGTATTTTCTTTCTCTAGATGAAGGACTAAGGCATTTAATTTTAAAAGCTCCATCTTCATGACTCCTTTTAATATATACTTTTTTGTAAGTGCCAATTTCAACTTCGCCTTGTTTGATTCGAATTTCACCATTTTTGTTTTGAATTCTTACAGACTCTCCTTTGTTTAAAGTAAGGAATGCGCCTGATTCGGAATAAAAAGAATAACTATCATCCAAATAGTTAAACAATATATGAGATGTTTTTACATTTCTAAAAACGCCAATATCCATTATTTCCTTATCAGCAAACATTGGCTGACTAATGAACACAAATAATAATATGATTACAATAATTTTCACAATAAACAAAAGTAAGTTCTTTAGGATTTGCTTATTTTGAGTTCTTCCAGAGTTTTCAACATCCCATTCGCAGTATTGAAGGATGCTCCCGTTCCTCCGCATTTATCTTCAAGTAATTTATACTCCTTTAACATGTTTTCTCGCCCTTCTTCAGAAACGATAATACCTAATTCTTTCATTAAGTTGATTTCTATCAATTCACTCTGTATAAGCTCTTTAACAATTTCTTTGCCAACTATTAAATTTACCAATGAAATGAACTTAATTCTTTTTCCTATCAATAACTTTGCAATTCTATAGGAGAAAGCACTCGATTTATAACAAACTACCTGAGGCACTTTAAATAAAGCTGTTTCGAGCGTGGCAGTTCCAGAAGTGACTACAGCAGCATG
>Ga0209630_10004078_pt1 | contig 12984 bp, 7 predicted proteins | sample COG_01_FD_184745 | JGI IMG/M metagenome (GOLD analysis project Ga0209630, IMG submission 184745) | Pelagic Microbial community sample from North Sea - COGITO 998_met_01 (SPAdes) (version 2) | ecosystem: Environmental > Aquatic > Marine > Neritic zone/Coastal water | place: Helgoland, sampling... | reverse complement strand
ATCAGAGGTTGGAATCCATGGAGTTGAACCAAAGGCAAATGATGGAGACACTCACAAAACTGCATGATTCGCTGAACGAGCTGACCCGATTTCGTGAGAAGGATACTCAGATCGTCCCGAGCTTCTAAGAGTTACGAAGGTACTACCAGCTAGCGTGCTATCTAGCTAGCTAGATAGTTAAGATTCCGAGGACAGGGGCTCACTGGTCACCGCATTGATTTATATTGGTCACCGCGTCGAAATATTAGAGTTGAGCAAAAACAGGCTCGTGATTGGTCGAGTTTGGCATTAGCGCGGTGACCAAGCGGTGACCACCTGGACAGCTTTTCAGTCTAAGCGCGGTGACCAATTTGTATTAAGTGTATTCTGGATTTCAACAGGTGTGACCATCCTAAATACGTATATATGTAATAATAATAAGGCTCCAGAGACCGGAGAGTGGGTGTGTGGTGTGGGTGTTGGCGTGCGTCGGGGTTTGCGTGGTGCGTCCGTTCCCAGGTGGTCGGCATAGCCACGCGGCGCGGCGCGCGGGACGAGACCGCGGCGCGTCCGGCGCAGGCGATGCGGTTAACGGCTAATACGAAAAGAAAACCGTGAGTAGTCAGTGTGGTTGAAGCGCTTAACAACCGTGTTTATTACGAAGGTATGCAGAAGCACCGTACGGAATTGATCGGTTCCATCTGAATTAGACAATTAAAACACACCTTGAATACTCGTGGGTAAAGCGTGGCTGTTTGGTGTTAATACCCTTGGATTCAGTGACGTGTGTCAAGAGGTAAACCCAGATTTACGAGTTAAACGAGTTTTAAAAAAACGTTGGATTGGGTGTAAAATTGGACACAATGTATGAGCGAATAGACCGTGGTGTTTGATTAACGATACCAGGTGACTGCACATTTTTCAATATGTTGTTGACATCGAGTCCTGTAATCAACGGCTATGCCGAATATTATTAACCTTCATATTATTATTTTCCCCGCTCGCATAATTAATTAATGGCAATAATTAATTGCAATAATCACATCAAGCAGCAAGCAAGTTGTTGATCGATAATATAATCACTTGTTATCTCTTGTCTTGGACATCCTCCAGTCGTAGTCGTGCACCCAGACCTGGCTTTGATGAACCAGATAGCCACACAGTAACACGATGGGACTGACCGCACGTAACGTCGGCACAAATGCGAGTGCAAACCGCATCCATTTATTTGTAATGACACGTGTCAGCGCTCGAACCTTTAAAACATATCGCGGGACGTTTCAATCGCTCGAAGCGAACCATCGTCAACCGAAGGATGGTTTTCTTCTAAAGCCGAGACAAAGCAGTACGCATTGTGCGCTTGATGCGGTCGCAGTGATGTCTCGGAGTAAATACAAAGGAGCCTTACAATGTCGTGGAAAACCTCCCATGGTATTACGCCCTACGAGTGCTCTCAACCGCGAACTTATCACCGCCGACTTCAATGACGACCTGCAAGACAACTTGTCGAGTTCAGGAGTCGTTCCTGGACAAGACCGAAACAGAAGAACCGAGACCAAATCAACATTTGCGGCATCAATAGCCACAAGTGAGCTTCACGTGTTTGGCTGTTCTCAGGAAGTTGATACTATCTCCGCAACACACGTGAGACTAGAGTCTGAAGAGCCGATGATGCCAGGCAGTTCTCGAAGAAGTGAAGAGTACGATTCAAATACTGAGCAGTTCAAACAATTGGCTGACCGAAGAGATGCCCAGGCTGCTTTACGGCTGCTTGATACTCTAAAGGAGTCGACGGCCCTGCATAATGTGGACTTCAGAGCTTCTCTCACTAATCACAATTTGACTTTGCGTGCCTGTAAGCGAAGTCGCCCGCCTTTTCACATTGAGGCACGTCGTTTGTTGCTGCAAATGCGCGAGTGCGGTCCTTCGCCGACTCTTCAGACGTACCACGAGGTCATCGCTACACTTGCCCGTGCGCATGAATGGAGGATTGCCGAGCGAACTTTTGCTGAGTTGAGACTTGACTTTCCTGAGCACATTCCTTCGATCAAATTGTACACCAGCCTCATTTCAGCGTATGGAAAAGGTGGACAGTGGGACAAAGCAAAATCGGCTTTTGACACATTAGTAGAGGAAAACATTACTACGGACACTGGCGTGTATAACGCGTTGCTGAGCGCCGCAGTGAGTGCTGCGCGTTATCGTGAAGCTTCTCACGTGTTTGAGCAGATGCCACAAAAAGGGATAAGTCGAAACGTCACAACATACAATGCGATCCTTACATCTCTTGGGAGGCAACGAAGAGTTCGGGACATGGAGCTCGTGCACAAGGACATGCGAAAATCTTGCGTAGAACCAAACGAAACTACCATCAGTGTGCTAATCACAGCTAATGGCAATGCCGGGAACTGTTATCGGGCGTTTGAGCATCTGGAAGAGGCATGTGATTGTCGCTGGCTGAAGAAATCAGCTATAATATTTAATTCTGCACTCGGAGCCTGCGTGAAGTCTGGGGAAATCAAGCTTGCACATACTGTATTAAGCATGATGCGAGCTGAGGCAGTAATTCCGACGCTTGTGACATACAACACGTTGCTGATGAGTGCTTCTGCACAGCGTGATTGGAATGAAGTAGTGAAATTATATCTAGAGCTTCTGCAACAGGGACTGACCCCGGATGCGATCACATTCGACTGCATCTGTGGCATTGAAAAATTACAGTCAGCCGCAGATGCTCGTGCTCTTGCTCTTTCTACTACAACACCATCTGTGCACGTTGCAGAGTACAAAAGCCCTCCGACCCAAAATGCTGATGGCAAGATGTCTCAATTTTCGAGGGGCAAGTTCAACTTCACTGACCTAGGCACGCTGCCAGAGCTTTTTCGAAACACTGTGAATGAGCTTGATGTGCATGCGGCATACCATTTATTTGGCGGATCCTCCTCAGACAAGTCAACATTTTCAACCTCGCATGCGTATGATGCACTTCTCCGTGCTCTGCATATTTCCGGGCAAGACGTCGAAGTTGAGACCGTCTTCAAAGTTATGATCAGTAGACGAGTCGCTCGAACTGTTCATACGTACAATTCCCTGATCGCTTCGTACGAGGTGAGACGGCAGTGGCAGCAGGCTGCCCAAGCTATGATCTCAATGCAAGAAGAAGGGATAACGCCAGACGCCCTCACTTTTGATGCGTTGATAAATGTGTGTGAGGAGATGGGGCAATGGGATCGTGCAACCGCATGGTTGGAGCAAGCGCAGGAACAAGGCCATTTTAGATGCGAGGATGAACTTGGAGTTCTTGACCTTCATCGTATAAGATCTGCTGGCACTGCACAGACTGTGTTGAGATGGTGGCTTCGACGGATGCGATCTCGCGCTCTCGCGCCGCTCGATATGCGCGCTGCTGGCCAAGGAACGCGAATAATACTTGAAAATGCAACTATGGGGAACTCAAGAAAAAATAGAAGAACCCATGACGCGTTTCTCTTGGACGCAAATATTCCACTGCAGATTCGTGACCTACCCGACCAGATTCAGGTAGTGACAGGTTGGGGAAAACACAGCACCGTATTCGGATATAGCCCAGTTAAGGAACGAGTACTTGCACTGCTAAGTGGACTGAACTCTCCATTTATCGTGCCTGAATATAATATTGGATGTGTTGTTGCTGAGAGAGGTGATGTCAGGGCTTGGCTTGTAAGGGACGAACTGCTCAGTCTCGTGCGATTCTTAGGTGGAAATCGGGCTGCACTCCGACGAAATTTCAACCCCTTGGGAGTCGACGCGCGCACCTTTTAATCGGCCATCAGAAAATAGGCGCGACGATGTACTGGTAAAAGTTGAGGCATGCTAATGCGATGGTCGTCTTCCCATGATTTTTTCGTATCAGCAACCTGCTTTCAATTTTGCATCTTGGTTCTGGGCTTTTTCGATCGTGGTTCGATCTCGACGGGGGCAGCGCTTTTTTTATTCGAAATCGAGGGGGCGCAGAATGCAATACGAACTTTGCGTGGGACTCCTTCGCTGTGAGCAGCTTCCTTTCTGCTGTCAAGTAAATGATAACCTTTACTGTCGTCGTGTGCTGCTGCATTTTCTTGAGCTACAGAATAAATGGGATTCGCCACAAGATCGTCGACAGCACCACTGCTGCCCACCTGCGTTTTGAACAAATCGAGCTGCGTTACCTTAGGCATCAAGTTCCCAGTGCTTTCCAAGTCTTGACGTCTCGGTAATCGAGGCAAGGTGACATCGCAGAAGGTGTCCTTGATCAAAAGGTCATTCACTAGCTCATCAACATGCTTCACTTCACATACTCCTCGGAAGTTTTGGTAACGAATCCTTCGATAATCATAAAGCAACGGCTCTAGATAGCGATACACATCCATGGGTTTGCCTATCAGGCGCAAGTAAAATGCACCGAGAAGCCGGACATATTTGTGATTTTCGTTTGTGATAAACTCAACCACGATCTCCTTGTCTGGTTGAATTTGCAGCAACTTAAGAGTCAAGCATAGAAACTCTGACGCTTTGTTGCTGCCCTCGCACAGTCCGCCGCATGTTTTCAAATCCGTTGCGAGATCCACGAGCGCCTCTGCACTGACTGCAAAGCACTTCTCTTTCCAATACAGCGTCTCGTACACCTTTTTCCGCGTGATTACCTCAAAAAGGTTCTGTCAGTGCATCTGAACTTCAGCAAATCATTTTTTGGATGTGCTCAATGCTTCGGAGTGCAGAGTACTGGGAAATGGTGCTCACCTGCGGGTTGGTGCCTCGTACGTTACGCGCCAGAGGGTCTGTGGTGTTCGCCATCGATACCAAATGACACGACTTAAAAAAACAAGTCACCGAGGGATCACTACAAGACTGACGAAGATATGAGTGTCGCAAGTTTGTAACTCTACCAGCGTTCCGTTCGGTGCCCGTGTCAGGTGGACTTCCTGGCGCTCAGCAGCTGAAAAGTGCACCCTCGAATGTCGTGAGTTTTTGACCAGCAAGATGAGTGTTCCAATAAAAATACCTGGTCAAATATGATATGTACGAAGTAATAAGGTATAGTAATAAGCAAGGTTTCGTTTGCAAAAGTGTCACTCACCTTGATCTATCGTTAATCAAACATCACGGGCTATTCATCCCGTACATTCCGCACATTTTTTTTTCGTTCTGAAGCGGCAGTGGACGTCGAAGTTGACCGATGTATCGATGAAAATTCGGCTTCAAACCTTAACTATAGCCCTTTCTTCACCGAAGCTCTTTCGATCAGAACCTAAGCTCCATCGATCAAATACTCTTCGTCTTGAACTCGTCCCAAATTTCACGGATAATAAAAGCAGCATCAAATAAATAATAATACGAAGGTAATATGATATGTAATATATGATATTAAACATGGGGTTGTAATGCCTAACTATAGCCCCCGTGGTCGAGGGTTAGTTTAATTGGGGTTTGCAACAGGGTTATATATTTAATTCCCGAAGTTATATTATTATTAGCTTCTTTCGCTCGAGCATAAACGTTATACAAACTTCAGTCGAACGAATGTATTTAAATAATAATAAGATCTTATTAACGAGCGAACGAAGCAAGGTGTACGAAGGTTTCAATGACATCTTTAAGTGGCAGATTCGATCAATGGCGGGGGGCCTGTGGCGTGTTGGTCTCAGGAGATGGCGGGCGTGAATCGACGAATTAGGATTTTCTGAATCGACGGATGGGGCCTGCTCAGATTTTTCTGAAATGTATTTCTACTTCTTTTCGATCAGAAACGACCCGGCCACCAGCAGACATCTGACCTGCTGACTATCTACTTGTTTTTAGATTCAATTCCCTGTTGAGCGACAATAAAATAAAACTTAGCATACTGGTAATCGATGGTAATCATGCATGCATGCAATAAACTGAAATTATTTATTCGGACTCGGAGTTGCCGCAGGGTTTAATTTGGGGCATCTGACTACTATTAACTCAAGGAAAGGGTCAAGAGATGATGGTCGAGGGGGGCGAGAGAAAGGGACGCGAAGAGGGCGGTTTTGGCGTTTTTGGGACCGGGGCGTTCTGGAATGGGGCTGGAATGGACGCGAAACGCGCGGACAAGGCGGATTTGATACCTCCGTCCATACTTGCAGTCCTATCTGTAACCACTCAGCAGTCTGCCGAAGCGCATTGGATGCGCGCGGCCGTGCTCTGACGCGGCGTAGGTCGCGCGGGGGGCGTGTATGACGCGAACCCCGAGTCGAGTACGCAAAGAGAGTCAAAAATCACGAATCACGGGCATGGCCGCACGGAAGGAGGAGAACGAATTTCTTTAAAAAGCTAATGTGTCGAAAATTTCGTCCTATTTGTCCAAACTGTTTGTCCGTTGAGCCCAACCGTGATTAAAAAAGTCCGAAACGTGATTCAGTCTGATTTCCAAAATGGGCGCTTCTTCCTACCTTTAGTGCACTTAGCGAGATTTCAGCAGAGACCGTTCGTTTCGTCTTTCAGTCTCGTGTCCTTGCAGATCCTGTTTAGCCCACGAGGCACAGCTGAAACTGGCTCAAACTAACTTGCGAGACGATAAGACTCTGAGGCATCCGTTCATTTTTGCCAGCGCACACCTAAACATGTCCGCAGCCATCGATATCGACAGGGCTCGGACGGCGCTGCTCATGGCGGCGGGTGTCACGACGGCGGCCGCACTTGTTCTGTCGCAAAGATCCGTTCGCTCGGCCCTCGCACATATGATGCAGGTGAGATTATAGCGACGATCTCAGTGCTTCTGATTGTCCGATTCCACCTATCACCATTTGCTCTGGTACAAAGAGTGCCCGGCGTCGGTTTAGCGTCGAGCGACGGATGGATAAGGCGAATCTGTCTGCACTTTTGTCTAACAATAGCGTGTTTTCTTCCAGGGAGTGGCGTTGACTATTGCTCCCTCGCCAGGTAGAAAGCTGACCAACGAAGAACGATATCTCTCGCATGGGGTCCACGTCGATGAGGCAGAACCGCGCAGCCTTACGCAAACACAAACCGTGCAGCACTCAGACCCTGGAACATCTCAGGTGCCGGTTGCTTTGAGTACACCACAGCCACAAAATGAAGAGGAGCTTTCTGCTCTCGAACGTTTCTGCACCGACGTCACTAATGAAGCTAGGCAGGGCCTGCTCGATCCTTTGGTGGGACGCGATGATGAGCTCCGCCGGTTAACCCACATTCTTAGCCGTCGCACCAAAAATAATCCAGTTCTCCTTGGTGCCTCAGGAGTGGGAAAGACAGCCATCGTGGAGGGACTTGCGCAACGTATAATTTCCGGGGATGTCCCTGCTTCCTTGCGTGGCGCGAAACTGCTTGAGCTTGATCTAGGAGCTGTTGGGGCAGGCTGTCAAATGCCTGGGGAATTTGAGGAACGTCTTTCCATTGTTATTTCTGAAGTCGTTGAGGCAACGCAGAAGGGTCCCGTCGTCATGTTCATCGATGATATTCACAATCTTTGTCCGCCGCCTCCTGCAGGTAATAATGGTGCAGCGATTCTCAAACCTGCGCTTGGTAGAGGTCTACTCAGATGCATTGGTGCATCAAGCGTTGATAAGTTCAAAAAGTCAATTGAGCAAGATGCTGCCCTGGAACGTCGATTCCAGCAGGTCCATGTTGCGGAGCTTGATGAAGAGCAGACAATATCTGTTTTGCGCGGCCTGCGCCCCCGATATGAAGCCCATCACGCGATCAAAATCAATGAATCTGCGGTTGTCGCGGCTGCCAAACTGTCAGCACGATATATTCAAGGGCGCTGCCTGCCAGACAAAGCAATCGACCTACTTGATGAAGCATCTGCTGCTGTTAGAATGCAAAAAACCTTGAAACCCGAGGATCTCGATGCTGCCGATCGTAGGGTGGCGCAACTTACGAAGGAACGTGACCAAGTGAAAGCAAAGCTTGCTGAATCAAAGTACAAGCCTGGGAATAGCGGGGCAACGACTGCAGCATGTTTGCAGAGCCTCAACGAGGAGCTGTCGAAGGAAAAAGCAAAGCAAATTAAGATAGCTTCAGACTTCACCAAAGAGCAAAAAGTAAGTCGCGAGCACAAGCGTGCCGCGGCTGATTTATCCTTCGGAGAAAGACGTCTCGCCAATGCATTGGCCAAGAAGTCTCAGGCGGCAGCAAACCTAATGAAGGTCGAGGCCGCAAGATCCGAGGCAATAAGCGTAGGTGAAGTTACGGGACTACAAGGACTAAAAGGTGCAGTGGCTCAGGCCGAGGCAGATGTTGCGCGTGCTGATAAAGAAGCCACAGAGCTCGTAGATCTCGTAACGAAGGCAAAGACAGAGTACATGAACACAGAACAAGAGATCATGACAATTGCAAGTGTTACTGGTTTTATGAGCAAGGACGAAGTGACGGAAGCTGACATCGCTGCTGTCGTGAGCAGGTGGACTGGAGTCCCTGTCGCTAAGCTCGTTGCTTCAGAAAAGCAAAAACTTCTTCAGCTGGAGGCCGAGCTTCACCAGCGTGTTATCGGTCAAGAACAGGCTGTGACATCAGTCGCAGAAGCTGTGCAGCGTTCCCGAGCGGACCTTTCTGATCCGAATGGCCCTGTCGCATCTTTCATGTTCCTTGGTCCCACAGGTGTTGGGAAGACTGAGCTTGCTAAGGCCCTTGCCAACTACCTTTTCAACAGTGACACCGCATTGATCCGCCTCGATATGTCAGAATATATGGAGAAGCACTCCGTCGCGCGCCTTATTGGTGCACCTCCAGGATACGTTGGCTATGATGAGGGAGGCATGCTCACTGATGCTGTACGTCAGAAACCGTATTCTATTGTTCTTTTCGACGAGATAGAAAAAGCGCATGTGGATGTATTTAACGTTCTCCTTCAGGTCTTGGATGAGGGTCACGTGACAGATACACAGGGTCGCACGGTGTCTTTCCGAAACTGTCTGATAATAATGACCTCAAATTTGGGATCTGATGAGATAGCTTTCGGCGACAAGAGGCGTCGCAGAGGTCCGCAAGATATAAAAGAAAAAGTGATGAGCCACGTTCGATCACATTTTCGACCGGAATTCATCAACCGTCTCGATGAATTCATTGTATTTGAGCCTCTTACGCACTCGCAAATCATGGAAATCGTGCAATTGCAGTGCACGAAACTTGCTGAGCGAGTAGCTGGTCAGCGCATGGCACTTGATCTTCAACCAAGCGTCATTGACTATCTAGCTCGGAAGGGCTTTGATCCTACCTACGGGGCTCGGCCGGTTAAACGCGCCATACAATCAGAACTTATTCAAGTGATTGCAAACAACCTCCTTCGTGGGATATTTCAGGAGGACGACACGATTGTCGCGACAGCAAATGGTGACGGTGTTAACCTGACATCTGGGCCCAAAATTGTTCGGGAATTGGCAGGCCAGGATCACGTTGACCGCGATGAAAACTTTGCATCACCTGCTCGAACAAACTCTGTCAGTTTTGATGTTGCTTCCTCCGGTGACTTTCTTTAAAATCCAATTGGTGCAAGCATCGAGAAACGACTAAGCACCGGGACAAGATGAATCGAGGCACGCTTTACGCAAAGTTCTGAAACTTCGAGTAAGGACAGACTTGTTTAACTAAATTCAGAAGCATGCCGATAATCTGACTCTATTACTAACCCCGCTGATTTTACTGCCGTGCGAACGATGCCTGATATTGAACCTCTGCACACGGCAAAGTCTGCTTGACTTGTACCTTCCGCCAAGCAAGATTCAATCAGTGCTCGGTCGCTGAATAGAAATAAAAACAATTCGCCCCGTGCATACTAATATTATCACCTTCCTTCGTTCCATCCGGACGGACGTGCGTTGCCATCATATTCATTCATTCGGCGGTTTACAATCAGCAACTTACGTCCCTTATCACCTTCGTTCGTCCATCCGGACGGACGTGCGTTGCCATCATATATTATTGCTTGATTGCTGCTTTTGCTTCATTATTACGAAAGGAAAATATCAGCAAATATTCCATTTCGGCCCATCACTCCCTGGTATTCTGACCCGCCCGCATAGGGTGCTACGTTACTCTCCGGCCGTTCGAGGATCGAACACTGCCGAGCGCGGCCTTGGTGGATATTCCTGCTCCTGGGTGGCTGTGTGCGAGGCGAAGCCGCGCCGGTTCCTCTCATTCGCACCGCGGCGTCCAGGTGCTGGGTATATTGCATTGTCGCGACGTCGCGGGTCAGCCCTGTACACAGGTCATCCGCTCGGTCACCGCAGCGCCTGGCCTGCGTGTTTTCAGGCAGGGTCACTGAGGCGGTGGAGGCCGCCCACGTTCCTGTTCACCTCCCCTAGTTTGAAAGAAGATGGGGAAAACCCGCAGTCGCGCCCTTCCCATATCTTTTGGCCTGCATGTTTGCCCCAAGCTGAATTGGCAAATAGCACGCGTCCTAATAACACAATCTTTTCCACACGCACCGGTATGCCCTGGTTCATTCGTGGGCAGTTCATTATTACCTTCGTAATATATTAATATATGAGACTCTTTATTACGTACGATTTATATATTAAACATGGGGTTGTAATGCCTAACTATTGCCCCCGTGGTCGAGGGTTAGTTTAATTGGAGTTTGCAACAGGGTTCGGCTGGGTGTAAAATTCGTGTGCACCGTATATTCCGCGTCGGGCCCCATGGTGTCGGTCGTTGGTGACGACGGATCCGGCGATCCTTTGCATGAGCGATGTGATGAGAGCGACGTGTATGAGGGCGAGATTGCGGAGCGCGACGTGGTTCCGGAGCTCGTTGGGTACGATATTAACACATACGAAGGTACATAATATGATAAATAACACTTACAAGTATATATATTATTACGAACGAACGAAACCTTAATAATAACTGAAAGAAGCGGAAACGGCCAGGCCAACAGTGGCGGTGGATTATTTAGTAGCACGGGTTTCCTGCAGGTCGGGGCGATGGACGCGACTGCGGGCTTATCCCTTCTTCTTTCAAACTAAGGCGCCCCTCATCCCCCACTCACTGAGTGTTAGGGAGGGGGAGGACGCCGGGGGAGTGAACAGGAACGTGGGCGCCCCTACGCCCCAGTGACCCTGCCTGGAAACCCCGGGTTCCAGGGCGCTGCGGTGACCGAGTGGATGGCCTACTGACAGGGCTGCCTCCAACATGGAGGTGCACAGACGTCGCAACGCAATCGTTTCCCTGGGAGCTACGGTGCAAGTAGAACCGGGCGCGGCTTCGCCGCGCACACAGCCACCCAGGGATTAGGAGTATCATCCACGGCCTCGCTCGGTATCGTTCGAACTTAAGTGATCAAACGGCCGGAGCATGACACGGGGGCGGGTAAGAATACCAAAGGAGTGATGGGCCGAAATCGGAATAATAACTCACAACAACTCGTATTATTTATGCCCTTATTTTATTTCTCGATCATAAAATAAACAACTGTAAAGTGAAATAAAATCGAAAGCAGAAAACATTTCTCGTATCCAGATCTACGTCCCCATGCAAGGCTTTCAACAGCACATCAAGCGCGGGTATCGACTGGTCGAGACAATTCCATTTCGCGTGCTACGAAATCCATTCATTTGTATCTTAGCTGCTCCGGCTCTGAAAAATGTAGGAGGCGACGAAGTCGCTCCGAAAATTCCAACCGAGGTTTGTCAGCACCTGCTTGGTGAACAAACGATTGTGATGACGCATGATTGTTCTGTGCAGGATTTGAATAGACTTTTGTACAGGGCGAAACAACGGGGCTTCCTTGAGCTGGACATTCTGATCGGCACATGGGCTGAATGTAATCTGACTTCGCGCAGCCAGGGATTTTGTGCTGAGTTTTCTGAGATCCTAGACGAGGAAAACCCGGAACTGTTCAGATGGCTCACATGCCAGGAACAGCCTCCACCGAGGATCACGAGAAACCGAGCTTTCATTTCTCTGCATGCACACACCTTGAGCTTGCTGAGAAGAAAATGTGATAGACAAAGTAGAGCTCTGAAAGGGCAACGTTGGGTTCGTGGTTGGGATGACCAGCATGAAAGCAGTTGATATTTTTTTACAAGTTGTATTTTTACCAGTTGCAAGCTTGGATATCAAGTTTCGATCCTTCAATTCGGTCATGTGAAATTTGAAGATCGCCGTTGGAGACAAATGAAGACAGTTTCCGCAGATATGCGTAAACTTATTACCACTTTCGTTGGGAAGCAGCGCGAAAAAAAACGACGTTAATTTCAAGTACGCATACAAGTGCAAGAAATTCCATGAGCGTTTACGCAGTCGAATGATCACTGTTGGATATCCGTTCACTCTAGCTAGCTGTGACCACGTTAGCGCCACATTCCAACCCGACTTTTTTCGACCGCGTCAGTTTTTTACGTCTTCTGATTGCCCGTCATCGTCTATTCGTCTTCTGATTGGTCGTCACCTCGATCATTTACATAAGTCGTAGGCTAAATCACCGTACGATCACCGTTTGTCACTTTATTTCTGACTACAACGCTGTGCGACGGCTTCCCGTTTTTTGGACTACGACTGTTCCGCGGCACGTTCTTATCGTTGCACTTGGCGTGCACGTAAGCGTTGTCCTCACACGCACGCCACTTCTGGACGAAGCACGACGCTAACGCGTTTTCCTAGGAGGCGGTGGTCGACGTCGAAGTTGAGCGAGCATCGATGAAAATTCAGCTTCAAATCTAAACTATGTGCACTTCTTCATCGAAGCTGCATCGATCAAATCGTCTAAAAACTTAGTCCAGAACCAGCCGACCGCCTCGTCGTTTCTGAGTCATAAATCGTGGGATTCAAAATAAAGGCACTTATTACGCAACGCAATAATTATTAGATCTGATGATATGTGTCAGTGTTTGTATACGGAGTCAGTATCGACTCGTCTCAGGAACTTAAAACTGGTGACGAGCACCATCATGCAGAGTGCCGAAGGACATGGTTTTGCATGAGCAGTGTTCGAAACGCAGACGCCGCCATTCTTGTCACTGCCTTCGCCCTGTTTCTACTAACTGCTGAATATCGATGCCTGTC
>Ga0209630_10004076_pt1 | contig 12986 bp, 11 predicted proteins | sample COG_01_FD_184745 | JGI IMG/M metagenome (GOLD analysis project Ga0209630, IMG submission 184745) | Pelagic Microbial community sample from North Sea - COGITO 998_met_01 (SPAdes) (version 2) | ecosystem: Environmental > Aquatic > Marine > Neritic zone/Coastal water | place: Helgoland, sampling... | reverse complement strand
TGCAAGTCTTGCCCTCCGTGTGTCGCTGAAGTACAACAACGCCAGGTCGCGGATGCAACAAAGTACGATAACAGCGTATCAAACTGCGACAGAGATGTTTGCAGTAGATGGGCGTTTTTGAAAACAGTGCCCAAATACCAATCGAAATACCAAGACATGTGCGTGTCGTCAACGTGTAGTGGGTGTCCCCAATGCACGGCGGACAAAATGGCAGAGCTCGGAGATTTCACTGTGACGTCCAACTGCAATAAACAGTGCCTCGACTGGTCGTACAAACAGGCACGCTCGGATCGCTTTTCCGGTTATGAGGCGACCTGCTACAAGTCGAGCTGTGCGCAATGTCCCGCCTGCGTCACTGAAGTACAACAACGCCAGGTCGCAGACGCGGCACGGTTTGATGACGGAGATAAAAATTGCAAACGAGACATTTGCAGTAGATGGTCTCGTCTGGCCACCACTTCCAAGTACGCTTCCAAGTACAACAACTATTGTACAACACCTACGTGTCGTGGATGTTCCGCCTGTGTCTCCAATACGCTACAATCTTCTCATCGTCAAATGTCAAGAAGTCACATGCCTTCTGCAGAAGAAACAGAAGCCGACTGGCAAACTTTCCTGAAGGCTTCACCGGACCCAAACGACGACAACATGCCTTCTGCAGAAAAGACGGAAGTCGACTGGCAAGATTTCTTGAAGGCGTCATTAGACCTCAAGGACGTCAACGTGCCGAGTTTTCGCGAAACGGCGAGAGATTGGAAAATGTTTGAACGGGCAACACTTGATAAAAACGATGTAAATATTCCACTAAACGGCGAAATACACTCATAATAAAGAAAAAAAAATACAAGTTTCATTGTTTCGCACTGCATTTAGAGAAGACGGTTTCGATAATGGTTTTACCTGTATTCCGCACGGTGATGACCATTTCTATTGTGTTTGTATATTTATGATAATCGGAAGAATGCCTCGCACGCCTTGTTTTGATTTCATGGGGGGAATAAATATTCAAACATTCGCTGCCTTTATAAAGACGCCGCCCTTGAACGCGGACATCTGGATCTAAATGCCAAGTCTGAGTGTACGAGTGTGGCTTGGAATCTATAGGTAGGAGCGTATCTTTAATGGAAACGGCATGTTTAGACACTTGTATAAACCTAGTGTGTGTTTGAAACGAAGCTTTTATGCTCTTTGATGACGCCTCTATCAATTTCCCAGACGATGCGGATTGATCGAGATCGTCTATTGTAACCGTGTTATGATGTCGTGTTGTTCGAAAATGTTCCGCGCGTTCGGCTACCCATTTTTTGTCGCCGTGTCTTGCAAAAGGTCCAGGATCAGATAGCCACAAGCCTTCGCGCGGCGTTGCGATCATAATGGATAATGCGTCAAAGTCTCTGTGTGCATTTACAAATGCGCTGGCAGCATAGTTGAAAAAGATGTGCCAACCGTAGTCGTGAAATATCCAATGGCCCACGTTGGTTGCGTGGTATGTTTTGTTCTGTGTTGGGTATGTCTTTCGGATGAGACGATAACTTTCTTCGGAGATTACACCTTCACCCACGACCCCGTATGGTTTGCGTTTTGGCGTCGTTCCGAATGGAAACAGTTGGCCTGTGTCCATAGTTGTCGCATGCGAGTACGTGGCCATAGCACTTACAGTGTCCTGAATGAGTTTGTCTAACTCAATCTCTGTCCAACAACCGATATAATGTATGAGTTGTACAACTTGGTCGAGTACATAAAGTTGGTAAAATGGCGACTCTTCGTCAACGACTCCGTCTTCGTGAATGTGATACGCTTTGGTGTACCAGAAAAATATTTCCTCAAAGCGAGAAACTCCAGACGAAAGAATTTTTTCGTTTTTAAGCACGGTCCCCGCCAAGACAAGGGCCATGGATTCGGCAAGAACGTGGTTGTTTTTTGTTTTCTTGGGGTAGTTTAGAAGCATTTGAACGTCTTCGAGGACGAATTTGTCGGGCGAGTGGCCAATAACATTGACCATGATGCGAAAAGATGCCGCGTGTGTAGTCGCCGCACGAAGTTGCATACGACAAATGTACCCACAACTCGTGTAAAACCGCCATATTTCTTGATCAAAAAGTTGTTTATTCGCCTGAATGAGTGACACCAAAACACGCAATGAAAATAATGTCATAAGGCTGAAGTGGTCGTGTGTTGTAACAGAATTCCAATTTAGACCATTCCAGCGTATATTTTCATATCTGGGATGGATTTTCCATTCTCGTTTCATAGACAAATCTGCCAATTCTTTCGTATTGAACGCAGCCAACCCCTTCCAAATCATTAGTTTAGAGCCGCATTTTTGTTCTTCGTGCACAGTGTCGCGCAGGACTATTTCGAGAGTTTCTCGAACAGACTTTGTAGGAATGTCTGATACTCGAGTCACGATCGGCAATGACGATGACACAATTTTGCTGTGTCCATTTTTGTTTTTTGTTTGAACTTGAAGTGGTAGAACCTCTTCAAAAGAGCTTTGAGGGAATACATAGATATCGCTCGTTTCTGTCAGTTTTCTGTACTGTAGATGTTTTAACAGCTTGTGATCGGTAGAACTGCCTATATTTATATTGGTAGACGATGCTTGCAAGAACGCTTCCATCCTGTCAGTATATAACCACACGCGTGTCCTTGTCCATGTGCACAGGGCTTCACGGTCCTTTGGACTCATTGTTTTCCCCTCTGGGTTATTTTTCGACATATAGCAAAGCCTTCCAGTAGTCATGGCGTCCATTTCAGCCTTTTCGAGTTTTCTCCGAAGCGCCTTTTCGTCTGATTCGCTGCGCGTGTTTTTGAACGTTGACACTATAGAAAAATGTGCGTGCTGGAATGCCACCATTGGATACACCGAGAACGACACGGGTTTCATCAGCGCGAGTTTGTTGTCTAAATGAACTCTCGAGTACTTTAGCTGGCGCATTTTTATCATGAATTGGCGAGAAATCATGCGTGCGTGACCGTGAAACGATGAAAAAGTTCGGACAATGCCATCAAATCTTGTTTCGTGCAACCGTGAGATCGGATAATGGCCCAGAAAAAACACGTCGAAATATTCTCCAGACGCCAAAAAGCTATCCATGTCACGGAATGCCTTTTCGTAATTTCCGTAAAAGTACGTATCTGGTTCGAAAACCAAGACGTTTTCACATTTTTTTTCGTACGCCCAATTTACCGCTCTTATATGTGCCCGGAAACAACCGGCTGTACCACCATCTGGGTCCAAATCCTCCCACTGTTCGTGAATACGATCGGGCATTCCGACCCGACGAGCTTCCAGTGCGAATTTTTCGGCACGCTTCGGCTCGTTTTTCAAATTGATCACCGTTATACAGTCTACGTATTTCCAAACGCTTCTTTTATTTTCTTCTGTGGCTACGATTTGAAGTTCGAGCGGCGAAACGCCATGCAACTTCATATTACCTTTGGCACTGTAACGAGTCGTCACAACTTCGACACTGTCCAATGCTTTTAATATAATGCTCGCGTCGTCGTAGACGTGAAAATAGTATGTTTCCGGATTGATCACCCACGCTGGATGCGTTTCTATGTAGCGCAAAAGGGGGCTAGTAAAGTATGAACTAGCTGCCTCTCTATTCACAAATGCAATCTTATCATTAATCCCGTACCATTCAGCGTAAGACGGTGTCAAAATAATTGCACCTCGTTTGTTCAAGTGATGAATGACTTCATCCCAGTTTATGTTTGCGACATAGGCGTCATCGCGTACGCGCACAATAATCTCCGACTTGGGCGGTACGTACCGTGCACATTCGTTTAATGTGTAGTATTGTCTGTAATGATTTTCTTCTCTTTTTCTCTGTTCGCGCTTTTTAAACGCCTTATTCAGCTGATTTAAAAGACCGAGGTTAATGGGAGGGCTATTCGCGTCAGAAACCATGTGCAGAATGGACTCTGGGAACTCTCGTTTTATAGTACTGGCATTGTGAGGCGAATCATGGAAATCGCCGCGTGTCGTGTAGTGTGGGACAGCAGTGCTCATTGCAAACACGATACGCACGTCATAACCACGCCTTTTCAACGGTGTGATTATATTATTTACTTTGGAGTCCAATTCCAAACGAGCTATCTGACCTGTTACGCAAACGAACGCGACTTTACTTGTTGTTTCCCGATAAGGTTGGCAGAAAACGACGAACATTAAAATGGTCAAAAACGCCACCGTGCACCGTTTTAAGTATTTGGTCGTGGCGTAATACCTCTTTGTTTTGCATTTTCTATAGACAAACCGTCGCATTTCATCAAAATACACTGATATATATACAAAAAAACACCATTGGCAAAAATCCACGAAAATCCACCACCAAATAAGACAAATGTCATATATATGCAGTGTCCGTATTCTTAAGAATGCAAATCGTTCACGCTATGTTGATCGGAGTTTGTGTGTGGCTCATAGTGGCTTACGCGAATCAGCGGAGCAAAGGACAACCCCCCGAAAAAACGCAACGGTTTGTGCTAAGGCAGTCTGAAGAAAAAAATGACCCGTTCGCAAACGCTTTGACTCACTATCCATTTGAAACAATACTTGAGGGAACGAAAGATTTTGAAATATTTGACGATATTGTGCGTCATAAAAGAGTGAAATTGCATTTTTTTGAAGGCGGGCGAACTACGATGGATACGTTTTTGAAATGTCTCGCCAAGAAAAATGATTATGTTGTTGTCTTAGAGGCCGGAGTATGGCTAGGTCATTCCTTAGTCCGATGGATGAGAGTATCTCCAAATATAAAGGTCATTGGTGTAGATCCATTCGTTACGCCTCGTTCAAATAATAATATGAAGAAAGACAGAAGAGCATTTCCAAATAGCATTTCCAAAAATATAAAAAATAGATTTGGCGCGCCGTGTTTCAATCGTGGGTTAACTACGTTCAATATACAGCGGCAAATCCCTGATGCTGCGTCAAGGACCATACTCGTCACTGGGTTCTATCCCGAAGCAATTTATCCACTGTTTGAGCTAGAACCTAATCTGCCCGTACACGTTTTTTATTTGGATGGAGGAAAAGTGGCCCACGATCCCAAAGGTAAAAATCTGGTCAAATACAAAAATTTTGTGACCAGCAGCGCGGAAACTATTCTGAACAATTATCCAAGCGCTGTTATTTCGGGCGATGATTGGAGATATTCCGGGATTCTTTTCCAAAGCATTATAAAAAACATTACGAAAAAGTATAACCGACGGCTCTTTATCGCCGGTAACAGGACATGGTTTATGGTACGTCCCCAACAAGAGTGTATCGAATTATTGGAAATACTATAAAAACATTGGAGCTAGACGCCAGTTGTTTTGCCGTTGAAGAAAACCTATTTTTCACGTGCAAATAAGAATATAAATATACTTTGTTCAGCACTGTATGCTAACACGCGCATTTCTATTAGCCTGGTACACAGCAATGATGCCGAGGGTCGAAAAAGTCGGGTCCCTTGTTCGTAGCCACTCTAAACAATCGCCCATACATGTCCCAACCTTTGAATCGCCTCTGTCAAAAGACTGGATACAAACCCCCATCGCTTCGCCAACGTCTGTGGAACAACACGGACACGTACTGACATGGATCAACCCAATCGATGCTAGGCAAGTTTTCACAGACGGCGTTGCCGTGTCCGCTTGTCTTATCGAAAGCGGTTTTCCCAGAGCAGGGATCGTTCACTTCCCACTCCGGAATGAAACGTGGTCGGTCGTCGGTGACGAGTGGTTTGAGAGGCCTGTCATGGCATTTCAACCACCCGAAATCGTTTTAGCCCCAGACGTGCCCATCAAAGGCTACAAAACTGACCAGAAAGGCGACTTAAGTTCAAACGCGGCAGACGTATTCAAAGGCAACGCTCTCGCAGCAGTGCGTGCCTCGCGCTTGTACACCTGGGATATTTGCGCCTTGGATGCGATAGCGAGAGCTACGAACAGCTCATTTGTGGAGTGGGAAACAGGCTTGTCATTCAACTACACGCGGACAGAGCACGTCGCCGGGGTTTTTGTATCGACGACGACGAGTCGCGAATGGTTTAGACTGACCGTTATGATGCGTGCACCGTTTGTACAGGCGATTATAGTGATTTTCGCATGGTTGGGTCTCTATCTTTATCCAGAAGGACCATTGGCGAAACGGACAGAAGCCGCCACGGCCAGCGTGAGCTTTTACAAATGCGTTTTAGGATTTGGCCTTAGTCGCATTGCCCAAACAATGTTCCAGGAACGCATCTTGGCCGAAGATTACGACGGACAAAATTTTATGTTTCCAAACGTACTCGATTTCGTTTCTACCCTTTCAGCAGCGCTTTTTGCCAGTCATTGGGTACGTCACCGCACAACGCCGTGGTTCCAGTGTTCCATCGTTTCAGCTGCCCAAGTCGCGGCGTCTTTGTGCCATTATGCCGCCGTCCAACATGTTGCATTTCCCGTTGTGGCGATATTCAAGTCGTTGCAAGTATTCGCGGTGATTCTAGTGGGCCGCTTTGTATTTGGACAACAATACACAAAGCACGCATATTTACTGGCGTGTGCACTAGCCGGAGGGACGGCCCTGTGCTTAATGAGCACGTATTCGCCGCCAAACGGCGCCGTCACATCCTGGGGCACATTCTTAATGGTCGGCTGTATACTTGCAAAAGGTATGGCCTTTCAATGGCAGCAGTACCTCTACAAGACGTTTCGGACACCGCCTCTAGAGATGATGCTTGGGGTCAGTCACTGCTCCGTGCTCTTTGTCGGCATTCTGGCCCAATTGAGAGGACAATTAAGCAATAGCGTAGACTTTGGTGCCAAACATCCAACGGTCTTAGTGCATGTAGCACAAATGTGTTTTGCAGCCATTTTTGCGCAGTGGTTTTTGTTCAAAACCATCGAACAGCACGGTGCCGAAAAATTCGCCATGATCTTACTGGCCTCAAAATCATTATCACTGGTCACGGTGGACGACGCTTTCCGTTGGCAAGTAGTCTTGGGGATACTTTTGGTCACAGTGGCGCTCGCCATGGCTGGACGCTGGCAAACAAAGCACAAACGAACGTATGCCAAAGTACCGCAAATAGACCCGGAAACAGGATATGATTCTATGGACGAATATGAATTAGAGTCGGAACACGAAGATTAAAAATCCAATATTGTTTTACAATCTTTTATTAATTCTCGTAAAATGTTTGTCGTATGCATTGGCCCTCTGTACTATTGTACACGTGCAGTTCCTTCATGATTATCATCTTCAATAAAATTGTTCTGACAGCCTTTTCATTTACGTCTGTTCCATTCATCATGCTGATGCAGTCGTTATTCTCAGTATTCGTGCTCTTTCCACACTGGCCATACGTACAATCTCCCAGTGAAGATGTAATTGTCGCGGCATTGTTCAATGTTTGTAATATATTTTTCGGCCTCTCTTCTGCCGCGGCTCTCAATGTCGCCATGTTTACAGCGCTGCGTCGCGTGTCTATTCTCATGACCATGGTTGTGCAACAGTATCTTCTCAGCAGTGTCGTTCGTAGAGATGTGACATGTTCCGTCGTAGTTATGATTTTTGGCTCCATGGTGGCAGCTGCCAACGACATGACGTTTTCACCGGGAGGATACGCATGCGTCATGACGCATAACTTTTTGACAGCGGCGGCTCAAGTTCAAGCAAAGAAAGCGCTGTCCAGCGGGTCGGCGACAAAATCAACATTGCTCTTCTGGACGAGTATTCTGACCATCTTCGCCTCGAGCCTCAGTCTGACTCAATGGAACCCGGCCTCGTTCAAAGCGTGGGATCAAACGGCCTTTCAACTAGCGTTTTTATTTTCTGTTATTTTGGGGTTTGCCATCAACTACGGGGCGACATGGACTCTCGAACGGAATGACGCTCTCACGCTCGCCGTCGCGGGATCGACAAAGTCGGCAATAATGGGAATTCTGACGTTGACAGGCCTCTTTGACACGACCCATGTCTTCTCAATGTGGAATTTTGTCGGTCTTCAGATTTCTACATTTGGATCATTTCTCTACGTATACTTTAAACATCAATCAGTACGAACACTCGAAAAATCAATAGTCGTTGTATAATTTGTACAGGTAAAATAATTTATTTATGAGCAGGAAAATCATACGACAACTGTTCCAACATCTTTTCACAACATGCCCGCCACCACTAGCACGAATACCCAGACCGACTCCCAACTTTTGGACCTACAGGACGACGCAAAATACAATTCCGACTCTTCTGAGACGTCCACTGGCGCCGCCTACGACCCTGGTCCCGAGATTGGTTCGACGAGACCGTTCAAGAATGTCAAAGGGATGTCCGTTGAAGATCTCAAGAAAACGTGCGATACATTGACCAAGCAGAACGAACGCGTCAAGGCCGAGTTATGGGACCGCGAGGCTATTGAAAAGGCACAGTGTAAAAGGAAACGCGTTTTCATGCTACCCGAACGCAAAAGGTACAAGGTTGACAAGAAGCTAGAGGAGCACAAAGACACCAAAGAAGATTACGAACAGATACGTTCCAAGACGGACACTACGACGGACACTGCCCGCGAACTGTACGAAAAACAGTTGGAACAGGAAAAGAATATCCTGTCGCTCCAGTCGCAGAGAGACCACTCCCAGACTATGGTCGTCGTCTGGACCAAACGCCTTAAAACGATCAGAAGTCAACTGGCGGTCGCGCGCGCGTCCCAGAAAAAAACGCAGGTTGCGGCAAGAAAAGCCAAAGCCGCTGCCGCTGTGCAAGTTCGCCGGTACAAACAAATGCGCAGGGTCCTCAAGCACAAGGTTTCCCTGATGGATAACGCCGCCCATCTGGCAAAAAAGGAAGCGGAGCTCGAGAGCCTCAAACGTAAACAACGGGCATGTCTCGAAAGGGCTCCATTGGAGACGCCCGCTCCCCCTGTTGCGGCGACGTCGGCGCCTTTCAACGTATAACCAATTGGAGACTACGAAATATTTTTAACATAATTATTGAGACTTTAAATATGATTTCCACACACAGGGTGTGAACTTGTCTGTATAATACGACTCGTATTCCTCCTGCATGTCATTCATATATGTTTGTTCACACGACGGGGTCACACAGACGTACATAGACCCCCCTTGCATGCTCAGACATGCCTTACAAAATAATTTCTCACATCCATAGCATTCGTAAAGTTCGCGCAGTGACACGGAACTTTCACACGTATGACACGACCACTCTTCAAGCATACCGTCTCTCTGACACACGCTACAGAGCCTATGCAAGCGCTTATGACACAAAGGACACGCAGAAACACCACAACACGTGCGAAAACTCTGTGACGTACAACATATATCGCACAGAGGTGGCGTTTCGCTACTGTTCGCGCGAGAGGCCATCAGACGCCCGACACGTGTATATATAGATCATGGTGTACTTATACCCGATGCATTTGCTCCCCGAAGAAATGCTTATAGAAATATTCAGTTTCTTGTGCCCATACAGTTTGAACGTTAGTCTTGTGAATCGTATTTGTAATGTTTTGTACACATGTAATCACCTCTGGGGTCCGATAGCGCACCTAAAGTACGGGATTAGACAAAGCGATAATTTCCTGGAAGAATTCAAATGGTGCGAACGTGTGGCAAAACACAGTGCGCGGTACAAAAGGCAATGGACACTGGGATGTATTGGAAAGATAACACCTTTGGGACAAAAACCAACGTGGATCCCCGCGTATACGACTTGGACGGCGGTAAAAAGTTAAAGACTATCCCGCTAGACATAAGAGAGTCCGAAGGCACAGTTAATCATTTTTGACTGCGAATGACGTCGATACCCTTACACGCATTTGCAGATTGGGTGGAGTCGCATCCGACTGACGGTTTACACTTTTTCGACTGGTTAGAATCTTTTTGGCCAGAATGGAAGAAAAAATGCACGAGCGTGTGTACGAACGTGTACGTCATGTCCGAGTGCGTGGCGGCATTTCGGCGGCGCCTTCAAATTGACACGACTTGGGAGATGGCTATCGACAATCCGGCTCTACAACAAGAAATGGAGGACATATGCGCTTCCGTACAGCTGTATCGAGCGGATTTCTTTAGCGATTCTGCCAAAAATACGTTCGAATCAAGATGTAGAAAAATATTCCAGGAAAAAGTGTGAATCCGCGACCGTATTCAAAGAGACGTATATGTTTACACCTGTAAAAAATAATGTATGTTCTTTTTTTATTCTGTCTGTACACGGCGTTTACGAGTGCAAGCGAAAACTCGGAGCAACGCGTCGAGAACACGACATCGAAATTTAAAGGGATGAAAACAGAATTGGAATCTTTACGATTTACGATGTATTTGTGGAGTTGCTTCAATGTCGGACTCCTTCTCGTCCTCGTGTACTCATCGTGGCGGGCGTACAAACGCCAGGAGAAAATGACAGAGTGGAGAGTCTAATGTGTACTAGATACATATGCAATTGTACCCGCGATGGAAAACGTTCGGAGAATTCACTGTTTGATTTCTGGAAGAGAAAAAGTACCGTATAAAAGTATGACGTACAATAATACGATGTCACTGTGTTCCGTCTGCATGGTGAATTCTATAAACACGGTCATCATGCCGTGTGGCCACGCGTGTATGTGCACGAGTTGTGCCAAACGAGTCCAGGAACGCCGGGGGAAATGTCCAGTGTGTACGGGGCCCATTCAACGCCTCCAAACAATATTTTTGGCCGGCGTCCGCGCGCCCGACAATGAAGAATCAACAAGCGGCGGCGCCTCAAAATCGGATGTCGCTGTCGAGACAAAAGAAACAGGAATTGATACAACATTTGTCATTCGAAATAATATTCGTCCATTCGCCCCAATTGGCACGCGTGGAGTCGGGCATGACATTCTTGATTTGATAAGAGATATGCGCATGTTTAACTTTATACAAAACGGCATAACGGGAGCATTTACAACTACTCTGAGAAAAGCTACCGATACGGATGTACGTCGCATTGTAGAAAAATTACGCAAAAGGGGACTGGCGTTAGAATTAAAGAGCCGTGGTGAAGATAAAACGGTCTACGAAATTAAACGTGTCTGATAGGATAGCCTTTGAAGTACTTTTTTTCCCGTGTATATTTATTTCACGAATAGTGCACATTTGTGAACATATGAACAGTGCTCGCCAGAAGCCATCCTAACACACAGCATAATACATCGCATACGGAGTTCCAAAAATTATCCCCGTCGTACAATTCTGAACAGCAGATGAATGCGGCCACGCGTCTTCCTAAGGCGCCATTCTCTGCGAATTCGTAAAGAATGGCTAATGATACTGTAATAAAGAAAGACAAGAGAAGAGAATCTATATAGAATCCAGGTATGCTATATAACACACCCCAAAGTATATGCGCAAAGCTCCAGAAATCAAACAGTGAATTCTCCGAACTTTTTCCATCGCATGTACAATTACATATGTATCTAGGGCATGTATGTCTAGATTCGAGCCAGCGTAACCACCCCATTTTCTTTGTTGGGCGAGTTTAGCTAAATAGTCTGAAATATATGTCAGTTCCACTATGTGGTGAAGTACTACCGCGTTACAATTTCGGTCCGGTTTTAGGGTTACACAAACCGGCCAGGGTTCATGTTAAGGGTTAGAACGGCGCGAATAGAGCCAAACGAACAGCAGAGTCTATACAATCCAATATATCATTTTTTTTAATTAATACAATATCATTTTTTTAACATTATATAAACAGACAATATATTGTAAATATCATGGCCGTACGACAATTCGTTTTAGCTTGGGATCCAGATGCGAAATGGACCGAATGGCAATTCTCAGGTTGGCAAGCTTGGGGAGGAGAACAACCGGACGATTATTTCTGGACTCCATCGAGCTATGTTGGCAAGCTAGCCTTTTCCACGGAACCGCTGAAAGAACTCTACGAAATCACACCATTAACAGACAAGTCAAAAAGGTCAGCCCCCGCAGGAATGGACCGGGTGGTCGTCCTGAACTCTTTCTACGGCATTCAATCCAAACAATCGACAGAGACACGTTTTGAAATAGAGCTTGAACTCGTTTCTAGACTTGATGCACCCAACAGAGTTCAAATCATGATACGATGTCCATTGGCAAACAAATCGATTGTGGAGCCATGCATCGATAAAGATTTTAAGTTTACAGGCGAATGGCCTACTGAATACGCCGAATATAGCCTTAAAAAGACACGTCGATACAGCGAAGAATATCTTTGATACCAAAAAAAAGGTCATGATACATACATATACTACGGATGACGCTTGGAATCGTCATATTGCTCAGAATGGAAGAGAACTTTTTGCACAATACGCTGACGACCAAGACCACTACGACTAAGTACTAACATGTCAGATGTTAGGGTTATGGTTAGGGTTACACGTACCGGTTAGGGTTATGGTTAGGGTTACACGTACCGGTTAGGGTTATGGTTAGGGTTAATCGGTGAAAATAGTATACCAATGTAATTAAACTTAGATAAATATATGCTTCTAAATTGGGTTATATGTTTTTTATCATGGTTTGGGTTCGGGCAAGTTCAAAGTATTCAAAGTATTCAAAGTATTCAAAGTATTCAAACATACGAGGGGCGTGTTGCGCAACATGTCCCTGTCGGCCGCGCTCTCCTCGTGCTGGGAGCGCGAGCAGTTCCAGGAAATTTCCACGGGCACGGACATGGACCTTTTTCCTGCTGGCGTTATCACGTCTCTGCGCAGTTTGTCCGTGTCCGACGCAGAGTCACGGTCGCCCGGCGCGCCCCGGGTCACGCCGGCTGTCTCAAACTGTTCTAAACAAGGATACGGGGCCCCTGACGAGGTTGAAATGCTGAAACAGTTGAAACAAGCGAAGCGCGCGGCGAAACGCGCCCGGGACGCCGCTCCGACCGACTTCGACGCACAAGAGCGCTACACGACGGCGAAAAAGAGGTACAAAGAGATGAAAAAGAAGACGGAACATACGAAGGCGGGCATGCCTCCGGATACGAG
>Ga0209630_10004073_pt1 | contig 12989 bp, 11 predicted proteins | sample COG_01_FD_184745 | JGI IMG/M metagenome (GOLD analysis project Ga0209630, IMG submission 184745) | Pelagic Microbial community sample from North Sea - COGITO 998_met_01 (SPAdes) (version 2) | ecosystem: Environmental > Aquatic > Marine > Neritic zone/Coastal water | place: Helgoland, sampling... | reverse complement strand
TTTATCATTCGATTTATCTTGAACCATATTTATTAAATCTTTTTTTTCATTTTCAAAATTTATATATTCTCTTGCAATTTTGATTATATCTCCCAAGCTAGAATATTCTTTAGACTTTCTTGCAAACAATTTAGGATCAATATTTCCTGATGATAATTCTTTTTCTAGAGCATCATGCTTATTTATTATATCTTTTACTTTATCTATAGGGACCATCATTTAGATTATATCTCTTTTGCTTTTTCTTCTACAAGATTTACAACTTTTTCAATAATTTCAGAACTTGGAACCTTGCTATGCGGAACACCTGAAAGATATAAAAGATTATTATCTTGTCCGCCGCCAGTCAAACCTATTTCTGTTTGAGCGGCTTCACCAGGTCCGTTAACTACACATCCAATTATAGAGAGATTAATAGGTTTTTTTATATGTGCTAATTTTTTTTCTAATAATTTTACAGTTTCAATAACCGGAAAAGCTTGTCTTGCACATGATGGGCAAGATATAATGTTAACTCCTCTTGAACGAATACCTAAAGATTTAAGAATTTCATATCCAGCCTTTACTTCATCAACGGGATCTGATGATAAAGAAACTCTTATGGTGTCACCAATACCTTCCATTAAAAGTTGACCAATCCCAATAGAAGATTTTATACTTCCGGTCAAAAGCCCTCCTGCTTCGGTTACTCCTAGGTGTAGAGGATAATCACAAATTTCTGATAATTTTTTATAAGCTTTAACAGTTAAAAATATATCAGAAGATTTTACGCTTATTTTAAAATTGAAAAAATCATTATCTTCAAGAAGTTTAATATTATATTGTGCGCTCTCAACTAAAGCTTCTGGACACGGTTCTTTATATTTTTCTAATAAGTTTTTATCCAAAGACCCAGCATTTACTCCAATTCTAATTGAGCAATTATTATTTTTAGCTGCCTTTACTACCTCTAGAACCCTTTGATTGCTTCCAATATTGCCTGGATTTATTCTAAGACAACTTGCCCCCATGTCTGCAGCTTCAATAGCTCTTTTATAGTGAAAGTGAATATCAGCTACAATAGGAACAGACACTTCTTTCACTATTTCTTTTAGTGCCTTTGTTGAGTCTTCATCTGGGCAAGAAACTCTTACTATATCTATTCCTGCTTCCTCTAAGGCATGAATTTGATTAATTGTCCCTTTAATATCTGTGGTTAATGTATTTGTCATCGATTGTATACTAATCATTGAGTCCCCTCCGACACTTACAGTTCCAACTTTAATTTTTTTAGTAATTTTTCTTTTAATAATTCTATGTGGCCTAATTTCCATTTTAATCTAAATCAAAAATTGTGTGTAACTTTTTAATAGCTTTTAATGTGTTGTCCTCATCAATAATTACTGAAAGTTTAATTTCAGATGTTGAAATAGCTAAAATATTTATATTTTCATCAGATAAAGCCCTGAACATTCTGTAGGTGACTCCTGGTGTAGATACCATCCCTGCGCCAACTATTGAAACTTTGGCAACTTTATCATTTTGAATTATCTCTTTGTATTTTATATTTTTATTATCTTTTAAAATTTTTTTAGTTTTAGAAACATCGTCCCTCTTAACTGTGAAAGTTATGTCAGTAGTTTTTTGATCTGAAGAAATGTTTTGAATTACCATATCAACATTTATTTGAGCGTTGCCTAATGGTTCAAATATGTTTGCGGCAACTCCAGGTTTATCTTCTACGCTTAAAATAGTAATTTTAGCATCATCTTTTGAATATGCTACTCCAGTAACACTTTTTGTATAATCAATATTTTCTTGACTAAAAATCTTTGTCCCTTTTCTCTCAGTAAAAGTAGATCGCACTTCAAGAGGTATATCGTATATCATAGCTGTTTGAACAGCAGATGGCTGCATAACTTTTGCGCCTAACGATGATAGTTCTAACATTTCATCGTAAGAAATTTTATCAATTTTTTTTGCTACAGGAATTTTATTTGGATCAGTTGAAAAAACTCCATCCACATCTGTAAATATTTCACATGAATCAGCATTAAATATTTTTGCAACCGCTACTGCTGTCGCGTCAGAGCCTCCTCTGCCAATTGTAGTAATATCACCGTTTTTTGAAACACCTTGGAAACCAGGAATGATTGCAACTCCTCCGTCATCCAAATATTTATTTATTTTTTCAACACTCATATTTATAATTCTAGCATTGGAATGTTCTCCTTCAGTAATTATTGGAATTTGCCAATTTAACCATGACTTCGTTTTAATTTTTAATCTTAGTAGAGCGCCGGAGAGAAGTGCGCAAGTAACTTGTTCTCCAGAAGAAAGAAGAACATCGAGTTCTCTTTTGTCAAATTCATCAGAAATTTCTTTTGAAAGTTTAATAAGTTCATTGGTTTTTCCTGACATCGCTGAAACCACTGCAATAATTTTACTTCCATTAGATTGTTCTTTTTGAATAATATTTGCAACATGCTGGATTCTTTCAATTGTTCCAACAGATGTTCCGCCAAACTTTAGTACTTTTTTAACCATTTAAGAATGTAATATAATAAAATATAGGTATTAATATAAATTTAAAATTTTAAGAAATGATTAGTACTATAAATAAAGAAGAAATTCAAAAGTTTTCAAACTTAGCCGAAGAATGGTGGGATGTTAATGGAAAATTTAAACCCCTTCATATGTTCAATCCTATAAGGATTGAATACATTTTAGATAATATTAAACAACATTTTAAGATAAAAAAAAATAAAACAAATTTTTTAGACGGTTTAAATATTTTAGATATTGGTTGTGGAGGTGGCTTAATAAGTGAACCTATGGCAAGACTAGGGGCGAATGTAACAGGTATAGATGCATCTGAAAGAAATATTAATGTTGCTAAATTACACGCAAAAAAAAGTTCTCTTAAAATAAATTATGTCAATGCTTCTCCTGAAGAATTAAATGATAAAGAAAAATTTGATATAATTTTAAATCTTGAAATTATTGAACATGTGGAAAATGTAAATTTATATATCAAATCTTGTTTTAAACTATTAAAAAAAAATGGTTTAATGTTTACTGCTACATTAAATAGATCTTTTATTTCATACGTTAAAGCAATTATTGGTGCCGAATATATATTAAGATGGTTGCCAATAGGTACTCATGATTGGAATAAATTTATAAAACCAGAAGAATTAGAAAGTTTCCTGTCTCAAGAAAAATTTTCAACAATTGATATTAAAGGTTTAAAATTTAATCCTTTTTTTAATAAATGGAAAAAATCTAATGATCTATCTGTGAATTATATTGTTACTAGTTTTAAAAATTAATTATCTTTATTAACCCAGGGAATTGATAGTAAATCTATTCCTTCCTCCGCTAAGTCTTCTCTTTCTTTTAGTGTGGCCGTCCCATATATAGCTTTATTGTTTTTTTTATCATAATAAATTTCTCTAACTTTTCTGCTAAAATCCTTACCAACATAATTAAAGTTTTTTTCAATATATTTTCTTAAATTAATTAGCTTATTTTTTTCACTTTTAAAATTTTTACTAATTTTATTATTTTGCGTATGACTCTTTTTTGAATATAAAATCATTGGAGCCATTATTGATTTATTAATTTTTTTTGACGAACAATATATGCATTCTAGTAAATCTTTTTTTTTTAATTTTTCGAATTCCTGTGAATTGGAAAACCAACTTTCAAATTCGTGTTCATTTTGACATTTAAGGTTATATTTTATCATCTAATTTCTATAATCAGCATTAATATCGATATAGTCGTTTGTAAAATCACAAGTATAACATTTAAAAGCATCACTACCGAGTTTCAAGTTTATCTCAATTTCAATTGAGTTCCATTGCATATATTCTTTTAATTTTTGTTCATCGTAAGTTTCGGAAATTTTTCCATTCTCGGCAACTATAAAATTTCCTAATTTTATTTTTAATTTTTTTTGATCAATTATTTCACCTGATTTACCTATTCCCATAGCTATCCTTCCCCAATTAGGGTCTTCTCCAGCTATAGCTGTTTTAACTAATGGTGAATTGGCAATTGAAAATGCAATATTTTTTGCGCTACTTAAAGATTTTGCGTTAATTACATTAATTGTTACAAACTTCTTAGCGCCTTCTCCGTCAACCACAATTTGTTTTGCTAGATTTAAACATAATTTTTTAAGCGCTACTTCAAATTTTTGAACTACTTTATCATTTAAAGAAATATTCTGACCAATTTTTATCGCTCTTGTAGAGAAAATTGAAACCATGTCGTTGGTGGATTGATCACTGTCAATTGTAATTGCATTGAAAGAATTTGCTACAGCTCTTTTTAAAAGTATTTTTAACAAATTTGAATTAATATCAGCATTGGTAAAAATAAATGATAGCATCGTAGCTAAGTTAGGCGCTATCATTCCAGATCCCTTGGCAATACCTGAAATTTTAATCAATTCATCACCTACGATGATCTCCTCATAAGCAAGTTTTGGTTTTGTGTCAGTCGTCATTATTGATGAAGCTATTTTTATCCAATACATTTTATTATGTTCTTGCCTTAATCTTTCAACCAACTCTGGTAGGTGTTCTTTGATTTTATCAACAGGAAATTCCTCACCTATAACTCCTGTTGACGCAAAAATTAAATCTTTAATCTTTACTGTTTCACTAGTTCCCTTTTTGTTTTTTGATTCTTTGATTGTCAAAATTCTTGACAAATTTTTTGCCAATATATCAATACTTTCTTTTCCTTGTTTTCCTGTAAACGTATTTGCATTTTTTGTATTAACTAATAATCCTTTAATAACTTTTTTATGAGAGCTATTATTCCATGGAATAAACTCAGAAGTAATACTGTTAGATGTGGTTAATGTTGCGTAATTAGCTCCTTTGGCAAAGTAAAACAGGGCAAGATCATCTCTACCATCTTGATAAAGATCTGCAGATATTGATGCCATTTCTAAACCGTCGATTTGTTTTAGGCTTTGAAACTCACCCATTTTAGATAATTTTGTTTTATCGTTTAAAAAATTTTTTATATTTATTGTCATTATTGCTGTTTAATTTACATTAATAATACATATATAGATGTATTATGAATTTATTTACAAGAACTTTTAGTAAAATATTTAAAAGCTCTAATCAACAAGAATTAGACAAAATTCAAAACATTATAGAAGCTGTAAATAGTAAAGAGAATGAAGTTAAAGGATTAAGTGAAGCAGATTTCAAGGAAAAAACATTCAACTTTAAAAAAAATACTCAAAATGGATCAATAAATATTGATGATATCATTCCAGAAAGCTTTGCGCTTGTTAGAGAGGCTGCAAAAAGAACTCTTGGAGAAAGACATTATGATGTTCAGTTAGCTGGTGGATTAATTCTTCACAAAGGAAAAATTGCGGAAATGAAGACGGGTGAAGGAAAAACTCTTGTATCAACACTACCAGCATATTTAAATTCTTTAACAGGAAAAGGTGTTCATATCGTTACTGTAAATGATTATTTAGCTAAAAGAGACTCCGCTTGGATGGGGAAAGTCTTTAGTTATTTGGGTATATCGACTGGTTGTATTACCAATGAGATAGACGACATAGAGAGAAAAAAAAATTATCAGAGAGACATTACATACGCTACAAATAATGAACTTGGATTTGATTATTTAAGGGACAATATGAAATATGAACTTGTGGAAATGGTCCAGCGAAGCCATAATTTTTGTATTGTAGATGAAGTCGATAGCATACTTATTGATGAGTCAAGAACTCCGCTAATAATTTCTGGAAAGCTTGAGGATAAAACTACTCTTTATGAAACCTCAAATGAATTCATAAGACATCTTCAAAAAAATCATTATGAGTTAGATGAAAAAAATAAGAATGCAATTCTTACCGATTTGGGTATTGATAAAATTGAAAAACTTGCAATACAAAAAAAATTGCTAAAAAATAAAAATTTTTATGACCCTGCTAATTTAGACCTTGTTCATCATGTCAACCAAGCTCTTAAGGCCAATTTACTTTTTAGAAAAGATACTGATTACATTGTTAGAGAAGGTAAAGTACAAATCATAGATGAATTTACAGGAAGAGTTTTGCAGGGAAGAAGATTTTCTGACGGCCTGCATCAAGCAATAGAGGCCAAAGAAAATGTTAAAGTTGAAGAAGAGAATCAAACATTAGCTTCTATAACATATCAGAATTATTTTAGATTATATCAAAAGTTAGCTGGCATGACTGGTACAGCAATGACAGAGTCTGAAGAATTCTATGACATCTATAAATTAAATGTAGTTTCAATTCCTACAAATAAAAAAATGGTTCGTAAAGATTTTAATGATCAAATCTATAGAACGGAAAATGAAAAATATAATGCCATAGCAAATAAAATAATTGAATGTAATAAAAAGGGTCAGCCCGTATTGGTTGGAACTACAAGTATTGAAAAATCAGAAAAAATTTCAAATCACCTAAATAATAAAAAGATAAAACATAACGTCCTTAATGCAAAACAACATGATAAAGAAGCAAGAATAATTGCTGAGGCAGGTAAAGTAGGAACAGTAACAATAGCAACTAATATGGCGGGAAGAGGAACAGATATCAAACTTGGTGGTAATAAAGATTTTATTTATGATGGTGAAAAGGAAAATATAGATGATGTAGAACAAAACGAAGTCAAAGTTAAAAGTTTGGGCGGACTATTTATTATCGGTACTGAACGACACGAAAGCAGAAGAATTGATAATCAATTAAGAGGGCGGGCTGGCAGACAGGGTGATCCAGGTAGCACCGTCTTTTTTATAAGTTTACAAGATGAATTAATGAGAATTTTTGGCGGTGATTCAATTGATGGAATGCTTCAAAAACTTGGTTTAAAGGAAAATGAGTCGATAGATCATCCTTGGATTAATAAAGCCATGGAAAGAGCTCAAAAGAAAGTTGAAAGTAGAAACTTTGATATTAGAAAAACACTTATTAAATTTGATGATGTTATGAACGATCAAAGACAAGTCATATTTTCACAAAGATTAAAAATTTTAAAAGAACAAAATATCAACGAAATTTTAGATGATTTTTTAAAGGAAGTTTTAAACAATTTAAATGTTACACGATCAAATTATCAAAAATCTGGTGATAAAAAAAATTTTCTAACTGAAATTAAAAATATTACAGGTAATGCTATAAATGATGATGAATTATTAGAGTTAGCTAAACTCACAGAAATAGATTTTAATAAAAAAATTAAAAACTTATATTTAGAGAAAAAAAATTCAAGAATTAAAATTTTGAGTGAGTCACAAAATAGTAATCTAGAAAAAAAAATATTTTTACAAATTATTGATTTTTCTTGGAGATCGCACTTACAGTATCTTGAACAGCTAAGACAGGTAATCGGATTAAGACAATATGGTCAGAAAGACCCTTTGTCTGAGTTTAAAAAAGAAGCATTTCTTTTATTCGAAGGGTTATTACTTAAAATTAAAAATGATTTGATTAAGTTTCTTTTAAATTTAAACATTGTGATAAATAATGAAGAAAAAAAAGAAAATGATGAAAAAAAGGAAATATTTTCTAATGATAAAACAGAAAAAAAAGTTGGTAGAAACGAAAAATGTCCATGTGGATCAGGTAAAAAATTTAAATACTGCCATGGAAATATATAATTTTAGATCTTTTTGAATGCTTTTAAAGCTTTAGCCCTAGCTTCTTCATGGTTAACTATCGGTTTAGGGTAGTCTTTTCCTAATTTAAAATCATTGCTATTATATTCCCATGGCTTATGGATAAATTTTTTTGGTAAATTTTTTAATTCTGGAACCCATTTTTTTACGTAATCCCCTTCCTTATCAAATTTTTCCCCCTGCAAAATTGGATTAAATATTCTAAAATAAGGAGCTGCATCTGCACCACAACCAGCAACCCATTGCCAACCTCCAACATTGCTTGCTTGACAATAGTCTAACAAACAATTTTTAAAATATTTTTCGCCTTCCTTCCAATCTATCAACAAATGTTTAACTAGGAATGATCCAACAATCATTCTTACTCTATTGTGCATCCATCCAATTGAATATAGTTCTCTCATTCCAGCGTCGACGATTGGATACCCTGTTAAACCTTTTTTCCATGCATTTAAAAATTTGGTATTTTTTTGCCAAGGAAATTTATCAAATTTTTTTGAATAATTATTTTTTGACATATGAGAAAAATGATTAATTAATGAGTGGTTGAATTCTCTCCAGCCTATTTCAGCTAAAAATTTTGAAGTTCCTGTAGTTTTATTTTTATGTTTAATACATTCACTCCAAATTGTTTCTACATGTATTTGACCAAATTTAATATAAGGGGATAATTTTGATGTCCCAATTATACTTGGAAAATTACGTCCATCAGAATAATTTATTATTTTATTTTTAATAAAATAATTTAATTTTTCTAAAGCACTTCCTTCATCAGGTGACCAATTTTTTTCAAAATTTTTAAACCAATTTTTTTTCGGTAATATTTTTTCAGGATTGATACAATTTTTAAAATAATTTTTTTTTCTTAGACACTCTTTAATTTTTTTTTCTTTGGGAGGTATTTTTTCAATATAATATTTTTCAGCCGTTCGCCAAAATGGAGTAAAAACTTTAAAAGGTGTACCATCATTTTTTTTTATTTCATTTATATCGTTTAGAATATTGCCTTTACAAATTTTATATTGAATGTTTTTAGACGTTAAAGATTTTTGAATATACTCATCAAATCTTAGGTAATCTGGTTCATAAACCTTGTTCCAGTAAATTATGAAATCATTTTTTTTAAATAATTTTTCAAAAAAGACTTTAAAAGAGTCTGTTTCGATAATTTCAAGAGTTATATTCAATTCACTAATCTTTTTTTCAAAATTATAGAGAGATTTACTTAGCCACCATTTTTGCGCTTCTTGATTTTGATAGGTAAGTTTTTTATATAAGTAAAAAACCACTACCTCGTCGTGATTTATTGTTGCTTCTATAAGTCCATTGTTTTTAGATAATCTAAAATCATCTCTTAGCCAAAATAGTCCAGTTTTTTTACTCATAAGATTATTATAAATAACAAATTTAATTTTATATTTCGATGATAAAACTTTTGGTGGTGGCCTTGGTAAGAATCGCACTTACGACACATACCTTTTCAGGGTACTGCTCTACTACTGAGCTACAAGGCCTAAAATCTAAAAGTAATTCTACCTTTAGTTAAATCATATGGCGTCATTTCAACCATGACATTGTCTCCTGCAAGAACTCTAATTCTATTCTTTCTTAATTTTCCAGCAGTATGGGCTAAAATTTCATGATTATTCTCTAGTTTCACTCTAAACATAGCGTTAGGTAAAAGTTCCGTTACTTTTCCTTTAAATTCTAAAGTTTCTTGTTTCGCCAATTAAACATCCTTTTTTAATCTTATTTTAATCGAATTAGCATGGCCTTCTAAATTCTCATGCATGGCTAAATTTATAACCGATGCACTTAATCTTTCAATACCTGTTTTTGTTATTTTTATTAATGAGTGTCGTTTTAAAAAATCATTAACAGATAACCCTGATGAAAATCTAGCGGATCCAGATGTAGGCAAAACATGGTTGGGTCCAGCTATATAGTCTCCGATAGCCTCAGGGGAAAATTTTCCTATAAAAATTGAACCTGCATTTTTTACTCCTTTAATTATTTTATTGTTGTAGCTTGTGCAAAGCTCTAAATGTTCAGGCGCTATAATATTAATTATTTCTATAATTTTTTTTTTGTTTTTGGTTAAAATAGCCAAACCAAAATTTCTTAAACTTTGAGAGGCTATATTTTTTTTTGGTAACCTTTGTAATTGTTTTTTTAAAGATAAGTTTACCGACTTAATTAAATTTTTGTTGTCAGTTATCAAAATTGATTGAGCATTTACATCATGTTCTGCTTGGGCAATTAGGTCTGCCGCAACTAGATCTGGTTCAGCAGACTTATCTGCTACTACGCTAACTTCGGAAGGTCCTGCGACCATATCTATTCCTACATCTCCGAACACCTCTTTCTTCGCGCAAGCAACAAATGTATTTCCTGGGCCAACTATTTTATCTACCTTTACAAAATTTTTCGTTCCATAAGCAAATGCAGCAATAGAGTGGGCTCCGCCAGTTTTATAAATTTTTTTTACTCCACATTTTTTTGCAGCATAAACTACAGCTGGGTTTATTATAGAGTCTAATGCTGGTGTAGTTAAATATATATTTTTAACTCCAGCAACCATCGCTGGTATACAATTCATTAGAACAGTGCTTGGATAACTTGCTGTACCACCTGGGACATAAACACCAACTTTTTCTATAGATGAATATTTATAAGATAGTTCATTTCTATACTTGTCTTTAAATTTAAAAGATGAAAATTTTTGCTTTAAATGAAATTTTTTTATTCGATTGTAAGCTAAATCTATCGCTTTCTTTAATTTTTTATCAGTTTTTTTTGAAAGAATATTAATTTCTTTGCTTGAAAAAAATATTTTTTTTGTTTTTCCTTTTATTTTTGAAAATTTTTTTTCATAATTTAAAACTGCTTTATCACCATTTTTTTTCACATTTTTTATAATCTTTCTTACCACCGAAGTTTGGTTTTTTTGAATAGATTTTCTCTTATCTAAAAATAATTCTAATAATTTCAAAGAATTTTGGCTATTACAGTTTAAAATTTTTAACATTATTATATTATGCTTTATGCCTTGGCTTATTTTTTGTATCCCAAGCTTCTCCTTGATCATCTAAGGTTACTTCTATTACCTCAGAAATTACTTTTATTATTGAATCGCCCGCAAAAATAATTCTCATTTCATAGTTATTATCAGGAGTTATATTTGTTTCAATAGCTAGAAAATCTAAAAATTTCTCTTTGTGAGATTGATTTATGTTTTTTGACAATATTTTTAAAACACTCTCAAATTTTAAAATGGTTCTAATGCGTTTATTTTTCCTAAACACTCCTTTTTCAACATCTTCCCACATAAACCGATTCAATTGCATAAGAAAAATTTTATTTTTCTTTAAATTAGCTATATCTAAAACACTTGCAATTGAGTCTTGAAGGTGTGCGGATACTACTCTTAAATCTTCCTCTGTTCTTGCAATAAGTTTAAGGTTTTTTGCTTTCATTTTAAAATCTTTTTATTTCAGCTTTACAACTTTTTAATTTACTTTCCAAAAATTCGTATCCTCTATCTAAATGGTAAATTCGATTTATTATAGTTTTATTCTCTGCAACTAATCCAGCTAATACTAAACTTACTGAGGCTCTTAAATCAGTGGCCATCACTTCTGCGCCTGTTAATTTTGTTGGACCTTTAATAATTGCAGTTTTGTCTTTAATTTCGATATCTGCTCCCATTCTTTTTAATTCTGAAACATGCATAAATCTATTTTCGAATATATCTTCTTTAATTTTAGATACTCCGTTTGCTTGAGTTAAAAGTACCATTAATTGAGCTTGTAAGTCTGTAGGAAAACCAGGATAAGGTTTTGTTGTAATATTTATTCTTTTTAATTTTTTATTTTTTCTAATAACAATAGATGATTTTTTTATTGTTATTTTAACTCCTGTTTTTCTTAAAATATCAATCTCACTTTTAACAATTTTTGGATCAATTTTATTGATAATTATATTATTTGTGGCCTGTAATGCGCCAGCGATCATATAGGTGCCTAATTCTATTCTGTCAAAAATTACATTATGAACAATTTTAGAATTTTTAATTTTTCTCTGTTTTATGATTATGCTTCTGCCTTTTAAATTAATAATTAACCCTAATTTTTTAAGAAATAATATTAAATCTTTTATTTCTGGTTCAATCGCACAATTTTTAAGAATAGTTATGCCTTTTGCATTTGATGCAGCCAGCAAAGCATTTTCTGTCGCCCCTACTGAAATAGAAGGAAATTTGATAACACAACCTTTTAAGCCTTTTTTTGCCTCAGCTATTATATACCCATTTTTAATTTTAATTTTTGCACCCAGTTTCTTTAAGGCAAACAAATGTAAATCAACGGGTCTTGTGCCTATAGCACATCCTCCGGGTAAAGACACTTTAGCTTTGCCGTATTTAGTCAATAGTGATCCTAAAACAAGTACTCCAGCTCTCATAGTCTTAACAAGCTTATAGGGAGCTAAAGTATTGATATTTTTTTCATTATTATTAATTTTGATAATATTTTTTTTTTTTATAATTCTTGCTTTTAAACCTATAAAATTTAACAACTCAACCATTGTGAAGATATCTTTTACTAAAGGAATATTCTTAAGAGTAACTTGATTAGCGAGAATTGTTGCCGCTAAAATTGCTAAAGTCGCATTTTTGGATCCAGAGATTGAAATTTTTCCACTTAATTCTTTGTTGCCTTTAATAATTAGCTTTTCCATTAAAGAAATTAAACTTTTGGGAGTGTTACACCTTTTTGCTTCATATACTTACCTTTTCTATTGGCATAAGTCACACTCGGTCTTTCATTGCCTCTTAAGAAGATAAACTGAGCCACACCTTCGTTTGCATATATTTTAGCTGGTAATGGAGTAGTGTTTGAAAATTCTAATGTGACGTGTCCTTCCCATCCAGGCTCTAAAGGTGTTACATTTACAATAATACCACATCTTGCATAAGTTGATTTACCTAAGCAAATTACTAAAACATTATCTGGTATTTTGAAATATTCCATTGTTCTAGCCAAAGCAAAAGAGTTGGGGGGAATAATGCATTCTTTACCAACTTTAGTAACAAAGCTCTCTTTTTTGAAAACTTTTGGATCAACTATACCTGAGTTTACATTTGTAAAAATTTTAAATTCATTGGAAACCCTGGCGTCATATCCATAAGATGATAGTCCAAAAGAAATCTTTCCTTTTCTTACTTGTTTGCCAACAAAAGGTTTAATCATTCCCTTTTCTTTTGCAGTTTTTTTAATCCATTTATCTGAAAGAACTGTCATTTTTTTTCTTTTTTTTTTTTT
>Ga0209630_10004070_pt1 | contig 13007 bp, 11 predicted proteins | sample COG_01_FD_184745 | JGI IMG/M metagenome (GOLD analysis project Ga0209630, IMG submission 184745) | Pelagic Microbial community sample from North Sea - COGITO 998_met_01 (SPAdes) (version 2) | ecosystem: Environmental > Aquatic > Marine > Neritic zone/Coastal water | place: Helgoland, sampling... | reverse complement strand
GTATCGGGTCGATGCGCTCGTGAAGGGAGGCGGGGTGGGGTCAGAGATGGACGTACCTTTCCACGCGCGGCGTCCGGCGCCGTCTCGTCGTCTTCCTCCCGCGTCGTCGTCATTCTCGGTGGCGACCCGGGAGGTGGTTTCCGAGGCGCCGGCAATGGCTTGGCGCGGAGCGGGACGTCGTCGTCCGCGGCGTCGTCGAGCACCCCCTCGGGCAACAGACCCTCGGGAAGGTCCCCGAGGTCGTCATCCTCCCCGTCGTGCACCGAGGACGTCATGCCGGGCCCGGCAGAGCGACGACCGGGGTAGAATAATTCACCCTCGTTCCAGCACGAGTGCTCGCTCCTTTTTCCTCGAGCGGGGGTGGGGAGGGTGCCGTGTCGCGACGCGGGTGTGCGTACCGAGACCGCGGTCGACACGCGCCCGGGCCCGCGGCGAACGCGCGTCTCGAGGCTACTGGAGCGGTCCGCGCCTTCCTTCCTCCGGCGCCGCCTCCCGCGCTCGGCGCAGGACCAGTGACAACACGGCCGAACTCTCGTGAGATCGAGACCAAAAGGAACTTTCCACCACTCGCGAAATCTCGACCAATTTCTGCGTCCTGGTTTCCGTCTCGGTTCTAACTGAATACGCACTGATTGGTTATCCATTTGCCGTTTGTAGATGACTATTTATATAAGAGATCCAGCCCAGACCCAAACCGGCGGGGACCCAAACCGGGACGGTTCGTATAACACGCCCACACTTCTTTTGGCACATGCCTCTCGACGAGACGCGCCGCGACGACGACGAGCTCGCGTCGACCGATGGCGAGTCCAAGCCGGCGCGTCGACCGCGCCGAGACACCGGTTTCGTCGGCGACGCCATCGACGCCGTGAACAAAGACGAACCGACGCACACGTACGAGGTGGAGGACGCGACGCGCTCCATGTGCCATTTGCGGACGGTCGATGAGGACGCCGAAGGGGAGGAGAGGAGCCCGGCGGAGACGGAGGATGACGCGTACGCCGACGACGAGCACGAGGCGGAAGATGCCGACGACGCGACATCGACGGCCACGCTCCCAACCCTACTCCCGTCCCCGACGACCGCGATGAACGCCGTCAAGGCGGCGACGGAGACGAGCTGGCGGGGCGACGGACGCGTCGCGCGATGGCTCGCCGAGCGCGAGCGCAAGGCGAACAAACGCGCGTTGGGCCCGCTCCGACGCGCGCGGAAGGAGCTGGAGTGGATCGTCAAGCGCCGGTCCGCACAGATCGCAAACTACAGACGCGACCGCAAGATAGAGATCGAGGAACAGCGCGAGGCCATGGCGCAGGCCAAGGTGGCGAGCTACGGCGTCGCGGCCAAAGATCGCAAAGACGCAACTTCTAAAAGCGAAACAAACGCGACCCCGATCGACGACGCGGAGGCAATCATCGAGCGATCCAAGGCCATCTCCCGGCTGCCCCCGCGCGTCAGCGTCCCGGATACAAAGTTCAACTGCCGTTCGAGCGCCGGCGGGCGACGAACCACGCGCGGCGGCCGGAAGAAGAAGACATCCGCCGCGCTGCCCTGGGTCACGGTGCCGAGTACGGGCGCGGGTGCGAAGAATGAAACTTCGGATGACAGCCGCCGCTTCGTGAACCAGCGGAGCGTGTGGGTGGCGCCCGGGGTGTTCGTGCAGATGCGCACGGACGACACGAAGGTACCGAGGGACGCCGCGAGGAGGAACGCGGAGGTGTTCGGCGGCGCGCCGTACGACGCGGGCGAGGAGGAGGCGAGGAAACAGCGAAGGCGATCAGACGTCCCACAATTTTTTAAATGAAATCGTCATCGACAACCTCTCGATCGCTTCTCTCCCGAACACCACAGAGGACCCTCACCGACCGAACCACGCGCGGCCCACCAGCCCGGGTAACGCGCCGAGCTTCTCCCCCGTCGTCGTGTACGCGCGTTTGGTGTGGTTATCGTATCCGTTCTCCCTAACCTTCACCAGCAGCGCCCCGTAAATTTCCGCGGCGGCGAGCACCGGCAGCCGAGCCGCCGGCGCCAGCATCTTGACACCCTCCTGCGCGCGTTCGAAGTGCTCCTCCGCCCTACGAATCTCCCCCTCGATCAAGGACACGTACCGCTCGTCCACGACGCCGTTCAGCACCTCCGTCGGGGTCATCCCGGCAGCCTCGATGGCGTCCAGCGGGAGGTATAACCGACCGCGTTTGGCGTCTTCGCCGACGTCCCTTAAGATGTTAGTCAGCTGCAGTGCGATCCCGAGTTCGATTCCCGGCGTCGCCGCCTGTTCCATCGTGTACCCGTCCGCGGTGCCCATGACCGGCAAGGTCATCAGCCCCACCGTCCCGGCCACCTGGTAGCAGTACCGGCGCAGCGACGGCCAGTCTTTGTAGAGAACCGAGGGTAAGCCGGTTGACGCGTCGACGGTGACGGCGAGGTCCTGGCGCATGCCCTCGATCATGTCCAGGAACGGTGCGGATTCGAGGCCTGGTGTGCGTCGGATGGTGTCCGCGAGCGCGATCGTCTCCGGCGCCGCGGTCGCGTCGCGTGTGCCGGGCGCCCCGGTGGTGGTCGCCCCATCCTGTTCCGCGAACATCGCGCGTAGGTCGCGTTCGATGGCGCGTAGCTTGACGTCCGCGTCCTCTTTCGGGGATTCGAGCGCCTCCACGCCGTCCACGGTCTCGTCCAGTTCTCTGCACCACGCGTAGATGGCCTGCACGCTGCGTCGCTGCTCGCGGCGCATCAGCAGCGTCGCGAAGTGGAACGTGGCGGACGACTCCTTCGTGTTCCGTTCGCATCGCGTGTACGCCGCCTCCAAGACAGCCTCTTCGTCGGCGGGATCGACGCCGTGTGCGGTGGACGTCGCCGACGCGCGCGCTGGCCTCACGCGGCGGCGGCGGTGAGCACCGCGCGGGTGGCGCGCGACCGGCGCCAAACCCGACGCGGACGCGGCGCTCATCGTGTGTGTGTGTTGACCAAACTCCGATGATGTCTTCTCGGGTTTTCTCTGCTGAGTCTCTCCGCGGCTCCACGATTGGGGGTGCCCACCTTTGCGGGCACGCGGATGGACCGGTTCGCGTTCCTGGCGTGCCAGCCGTATCTGCTCCCCCCCGCGCGTGATACGACGACCGGTCACGATACGCGGTCACGTGCCGCCTTAGTCGTCCACGGTGTTCAAGCGGAGGATACCCGCGCGTCCGTGAAGCGCGCTGGACGCGACGATTCGTGGGAGTTTTTCGCGAATGGGGTGCACGAGTCGCGCCCACGCGGGCCCCATCGTTTCGTCGGATGCGCCAGCTTCCACTTCAGCCAGGTGGAGCAGTACGCGCCGTCCACGTCCCCTGACGGAAACGGGTCCCCGACGGGCGCGTGGCGACGGCCGGACATAGTCGGCGCCGCCGCGGACGACGCGCTTCACATCGCGTTCGAGGCCATCGATTCCAACCCGGACCAGGCGCAGCTCCGGTGCGAGCTGACGATCGAGCCCGATACACGCGTGGAGCTGCGACTGGACGGCGCGAGGTTCGAGCTGGACATGAGACAGTGCAGGGCGGTGGTGGAGGGGTTCCCGCCAGGTGGGTCCAGCGACGAGGGCAGCGAGGCGGGCGCAGATGATGCCGATGACGCCCGGGTGAGTTTATTTTATTTCTCGTATGGGCAATTAGTATGACATCGTGTTTTGTGAACAGGGCGATGCCCCGCCGCCGTACGCGAGTTGCGTCTTCTCACACGCGACGCTCAACCTGTACAAACCGATTGGGTGCTCTGGGCAGGCGGAGCGGGATGCGATACGAACCCTGCGGTCCAATCTCGAACGCGCGAGGGCCGTGGCGTGGACACAGCTGGACACGGAACCAAAGCCTTCGCCGGATGACGAGCGCGGAACGGAAGAGCCGCACGCGCAGTGGGTGATCGGCGCGGGGATCCTCTGCGACGCCGTGATGGGGAGCACTGACGGACAGATAGGGAGCGCGCTGACGGACGCGGCGAGTGCGTTGGCGTACGCCGCGGCGAAGAGTCGCACGCGGACATACCCGGGCGACGCGAACTTATGAGCCGAATAAGTGTTAAGTGTTACGCTCACGGCCATCTCTCTATACACAATACAACACGTTAGCAGCGCTAGCTAGCGGGTCCCCTCATCGCGTCATCGCTCGAAGGGAACGCGGAGCATCTCGAACAGGTCCGCGATTCGCACGTGATCCTCCGCGAGCTCCTCCCTGGGTACGCTGGCGGGAAGCCTCGTCTGCGAGAGGTCGAATTGAACCTTGGGCATCGCGCGCCAAAGCGTGATCAACCGTTGCGCGTCGACGATCCCGGCGCACCCGTCGACCGCGCAGAGGTCGCACATCACGTTCAGAAACGACGTCCTGTTGAGTACCATCGCGCCGCCGCCGCCGAGCTTCGCGTCCTCAATCGCGCATAGCCTGCTCAACTCATTCGCCGCCGCCGGGCCCGCGCGACTTAACTTGTCAGCCGTCGATGTCACCACGGCGTTGGCGTCGGACCCCGGGAACTCCTTCGGCCTCGCCTCCATGATGGACAGCGTCGCCTCGTCCGCGGCGTTGAGGCGCATCCACGTGCCCTTGATCTCCAGCATCGCGCCCACGAAGCAGTCGCGTCCTCGGAGAAACACGTTGCTTCCGGCGCTCTTCCGCGAGGGCCGTCGCTCGAGGTACTTACCCCCCGGGTAGCCGCTGTTCATCACGGGTGGCTCGAACACGGCGAGGGAGTTATCCTCGAGGAAAAAGGACACGACGAAGGTCCGAACCTTCTCGTTCTCGGGCACCGGCGGCTTACCCGGGCCGTCCACTAACTTACCGGTGAAACGCATCACCTGGCCTTGGTTCAAGAGCCACTCGTCGAAGCTCACGTCCTTCTTCGGCACCTTCGGAACGAGCCTGTACACGCTGTTCAGGGAATCCGCCTCGCTGCCGATGCCGCTGGAGTTGGGCGGGACGATTCGTTTTGGGATGGGCGGCGGGCCCGCGGGCGCGGGCATGGATGGGAAATCGGCATCCGTCATCCCGCATTCGTCCCCGTACCACGCCTTGGTGTGCTCGTCGCAGTCGCGTATCGTCAAACGAAGCCCAAAGACGACGCATTCGCCGCCGACTCGCAAGTCGCGCCAGTGGTAGTGGCGGTCGTCGTCTCGTCTCTTTCGAAGCGTCTCGTCGCTCGCGGGCCGGATCCCCACGCCGTACCCGTCGGCGCCCCTCTTGGGTAACTTTTGGCGTTTGAGAAATTTTCCGTACGGCTCCCGCCCGGCGTTACTCGGCATCACCTCCAACACCTCCATCGTGTCGTCGGCGAGGTAGTAGTGCAGGACGAAGGACCGCGTGGTACCCACGAGCCTCGCGTCGTCGCCGCCATCCTGTGAACAAAACACACACGGTGGCGTCAGTCAGTGTAATCGCCTATGGCGCTACGAGAATTAAAATGAAACTCACCGGCACGGCGCAAGTCGCGAAGAAGCGGAGGACGTTCCTGTCGTACCGCAGGAACTGCCGCCCGGCGGCTTCTTTAAGTCCCGCGATGGCACTCGGCGGCGCGGGGCGCGTGGATACACGCGTGGATGGATACGAACCGCCGGTGAGTGACGATTCGTGCGCGACGCCGTCGGTGAATTTGACGGTGACGCCCGACGGCGCCGGCAGCCGGGGCGGGGCGTCGGACGCGGCGGGGACGATGCTGGGCGCGGACTTGAACTGGCCTTTGGGCGGCATCGGGTCCCGTTCGTGCGGGAACGGGAGCTCGGGCCCTGCATCGATGCCCTCCTTGGCGAGCCATCTTCGCGTGAATTCGTCGCAGCCGAGGACGTTGTACGTTCGCGAGTGGATGGCGATGGGTTGGCCCACCTTGACGTCGGTGAAGGACATGGGCTGCCCGTTGGCGTTGTTGCAGGGCATGCGGTGTAGCAGGGCACCCTGCACGATGCCGCTGTTGACCTCCCTCGGTTCGCGGACGTCCACGGTGCCGTCCTCGAGGTGGTAGGTGATGAAGCACTTGCGAACGCGCGGCAGCCCCGTGCGCACGGTCGTCTCGAGATCTTCAAAGTATCCGCGCCACTGCAGCTTGACGCCGTCGTACGCCAGCCAGCTGGGTTTACGCGTGGGCACGGCGGTGGCTGGCGCGGGCGTGGAGGACGCCGTGGACGGTCGGTTGGTGCCCCATCGCGGGTCGTGCTTATCCCACGGCGCGGTCGGGCCCGGGGGTTGGGCGGGGCGATTGGTAACCTGCTGGAACGGGATGCCGTCGCGGAACTGCAGCGTCTGCGGGACGCCGCGCGGCTTGGGGAATCCCTCGCCGTTGCCCGAGTAGACGGGCACATCGATGGACCTCATCCACTCGTCGGTGTTGAGGAGGCTCATCTGTTCGTGCGGGCGGCGGGCGGGGACGCTCACACTGCGAGTGACGGGCGCACGGGCGTTTCGAGGTCAACGTGCAACGGTCTCATTTTTGGGGTGACACTGAAATTTTATTTTCGTACAGTACACTAGTATGGGCAATTAGACTGATGACGTCGTGTTTTGTTTCACTTTTACTCGCAATCACGTGTACAGTACGCTCAAGGGTATTTGGTCATGCGCGGCCTTGATGGCGTCGCTGAGCGCGTCTCGTTCGGTTTGGCACTCCTTGCAGTAATGGCGCCGAGTACCGTGCTCGCAGATTGCGGACCCGACGCACTCCTTGCAGAATCGCCGCTCGCGATTGTGCTCGCAGATTCCATTACCGCCGCACTGCTTGCACCGAGCGCGCATACGACCGTGCTCGCAGATTCCCTTCCCGCCGCACTCCACGCATGAATATTTCTGGCGACCGTGCTCGCAGAGTGATCCCCCGCCGCACTCCACGCATCTAGTGCGCCGACGACCGTGCTTGCAGAATGCACCCCCACCGCACTCCTTGCACTTAGAGCGCTCACGGCGGTGCTCGCACACTTGTGACCCGCCGCACTCCTTGCACTTAGAGCGCTCACGGCCGTGCGGGCAGATTTGTGACCCACCGCACTCCTTGCATCGAGAGCGCACACGACGGTGCGGACAGATTGATGCCCCACCGCACTCCTTGCATACATAGCGCCGACGACCGTGCTCACATATTGATCCCCCACCGCACTTATTGCACTGAGAGCGCACACGACCGTGCTCGCAGATTGATACACCACCGCACTCCTTGCACTTAGAGCGCTGACGACCGTGCGCACACTGGTTTTGCTTCTCGAGCGCACAGAACTTGCATCTCGAGCGCTCGTTCACTCCGTGGTCGCAAGGCCCAGACCAGGGAGGCTCAGGGGCTCGCTTCCGCTTAGTGCCCTGCTCCGTCAGCATCCTCCTCCTCTACCACTCTGGGCTCGACGTCGACACCAAGGAGCTGAGCTCCCTGGTCACGATGGGCCGCCGAGCCGCGTGGAGAAAAGTGTGGAACCGTGTAGAACAACCGACAGGCTTCAGTTGTCGGTTATTTTATCGGTCATCTTATTGGTGGTGCTCATATTTAGACCTTCGTATTGGTCAGTAGAACCACACGACCGGTTTTTCGGATTTTCACCCGGTGAAGGCTTCACCCGGTTTTGTGATCCTATGGGCAATCACCCTCGGGAGGCTTGGTCGACACAGGCAAACAGTCAGATAGGTGGCACAATCGGAGATGGCCGAAACGAAAGAGTTTGTTTCGACTTGGCAGCAGCCTCCGCGCACGACGACACCGCGTGCGTCCGAATCTTGACAAAGAGCGGTATCATGTTATGGCGCCATCGGCTTATGGGTATCATCACGAACAAGTCCTTCAGTGAGTGCTACGCACGTAACCTCCGTCCTGAGACATGGCGCTGGTGGTTATCCGGGTGCCTGAGGAAACATCTGTTCTTCGTCCCCAGCACTGGCAAAAGGTGGCCAGTCTACTCATCTCCTCCAGAGGCACTTTGAGCGCCCATAACGCGGTATTCTTGACGGAGAGCGACATCATTTCTCTGCTTTGCATGGCTCCACATGTCATGACAAACATGTCTCTCACCAAAGTCTTCTTGAGAAAATCGCTATCTTCGCCAGTAGTGGCCCGCCCGTGCACCTGATGGGTCGTATCACAGTTTAAGACTTCTGCCAGATAGGTGGGGGGGGCAGCCTGTGTTGACGCGTACCTACCGACCGTGGATGAGAGTTTCAGGACGTGCCATCAGTGAAGGACTTGCTCGTGATGACACCCATAAGCCGATGGCGCCATAACATGATACCGCTCTTTGTCAAGATTCGGACGCACGCGGTGTCGTCGTGCGCGGAGGCTGCTGCCAAGTCGAAACAAACTCTTTCGTTTCGGCCATCTCCGATTGTGCCACCTATCTGACTGTTTGCCTGTGTCGACCAAGCCTCCCGAGGGTGATTGCCCATAGGATCACAAAACCGGGTGAAGCCTTCACCGGGTGAAAATCCGAAAAACCGCACACGACCTCTCTGGAAAATTAACTCAAGACGAGGGTCTATTTCTGCTCAGGCCTACTCGTAGCCGCACCACTTCCGCAATATTTTGGCGCTGTCCGAGAAAACCTTTCTGGCGAGGACTGAGTCAGGCCCGGTCACTCGAAGGGCGCGCGCGTGGCAGGGTACCGGGACTCACGCGATGGCGCCGAAACGAGGCAAAACGTCCGTGAAGGACGAGCCCATGGAGGACGTCAAACCCGAGCTGGAGGTGCGCCACCTCCCGTTCACCCGACGAGATCTATGATGACCAAACGCGCCCCGCGTCGACGGAAATCGGGAACCCCCACGATCGAATGCACGCTGCCCCGGGGAGATCTCTCCCGGCCGCCCCCGTCACTGACCGTCCCGTTCCCGAATAAACCCCGCACAGGACATCGTCATGGCCCCGCCGCCCGGCAGCGAGCACCTCGCCCAGGCCCTCGACGACTTCCTCCGAAGCAGAAAAGCACCAAACAGCCGTCGCATCCTCAACAGACTTCTCGGCATCCTACACCCGAACAACCTCCGCGCGGGATCCCAGGAGGGCAAGTACAAGTCCCCGCAGTGGTCCGACGATAACACAGCCCCGGCGCAGTACCGCGCGCACTGGCGCGTCCAGGCGGCCAAGATTTGCGGGTGCAAAGAGGATGCCTTTCCCGAACCCGTGGTCAACGCGCTGCGAGGATTTCTATGGCCCGGATGCTTAGACACGCAGAGGGGCGAACACCTCGCGTGGCTCGTGAAGGTCCCCGCGTTCGTGACCCGCGCGTGGCGCGCGGCATCGGATGCCCTGGACGAGATGACGGAGCTCGACACCGGGATGGGCGGCGGCGGCGGCGTCGAGATCGACGGGGGGAAAGTCGACGATAAGGAACTCCTCGGTAAGATGCGAATGACCATCGATCCGTTCGCGCCGCCGGAGAAGCGCCAGAGACATTTTCTAACCCTGGAGAGCTCCGTGACGAACGCACACCGCATACCGAAGGAGTACGACATGGTGATGACCCCGGACGATCAGCCCATACACGTCTTCTCGGACGTCAGGGAGAACACCGCCGCCGCCGCCGCGAGAAACGCGGCGAGAGCGGCGGCGGAGAAGGCGACTCCGCAACAAGCGGGCGCACCCGCGCTGCCCCGCGACGAGTTCGTGCTGGAGGGTGCGGTGAGCGAGAAGTTCGACGTGAGGCCCGCGAGCGTGACGGACGAGGCGTACCGCGCGACGCACTTACGTCGCATCGAGGAGGCGACGAAGAAGACGCGGGTGATGGGCGACGTTAAAGGACCGCAGCGGACGGTGCCGCTGCCAAAGGCTCGGAACATCGTGCAGCGACTGGACGGCCGGGAGGATACCAAGGAGAAGGCGGAGCGGATGGAGAAGCCGATGCTGGAGGACAGGCTCATGGGTCTGTTCGAGCGGCAGAGTCTGTGGAGTTTCAAGCAGCTCGTGGCGGAGACGCGGCAGCCCGCGGTTTGGCTGAAAGAATGTCTCGGCGAGCTGGCGGTGTTGAACCGACGTGGGCCGAACACCGGGCAGTACGCGCTGAAAGAGGAGTACAGGAAACGTTAGCCTTCACGTATGTACCGTGGTCTTATATTACACGAATTGGTTCACCGAAGTCAGTGAGCGCGGCGCATTCACGCAGCCTTCTTTGCGGCGGCTTTTTTCTTCGCGTTCTTTTTGGCAGCCACCTTGGACGGGGAGTAGAGCGACTCCGCCCAGATCCACATCAAACCGAAGCCGACCCAGAAGAAGATGAGCCACTCCCTCTTCCAGATGGTCTTGGGATCGGAGAAGGGTTTGATCCACGAGCGGAGAAGGCAGGCGACGTAGCTTCGGCCGCCCCACTTGGAGATCTTCCTGCTGCCCTTGGAATCGTAGCGGAACGAGAAGGCGCTGCCGATCATGCCGACGCCCATGGCCATCAGCTCGCCGGCCCAGCCCTCGAACCCAAAGCTCAGAGGCGGGGTGATGAAGTCGGACATGAGGCTTCCGCTCTTTGACGTGGCCAGGGGAACCTTGGGGTGGAGCACCGTCTTCGACAGGTTGGTGAAGATTCCCATCCCGAAGATTGAAAGCGCCACGAGGAAGGCGCCGTTGATGACGAGCCAGGTGGTGCCGCTGTTCAAGCCGAGCTTCAGCTTCTTGGGCGGCAGCGACCTGGAGGATGGGGCTCTGGATAGAGTAGAGGCGTCCATCTCGGCGACTGTTTGAGGGGACGCGCGTGTCGAACAATGCGGGTTTACAACAATTTTCGGCTTTGTCCAACGTCTTTGAGGTTCCCCGTATAAATAACTCAAGGAATCGACGGTCTATTCGATTGAAAACGCTCACAGGGGAACAAGCGGCGCGCTCTCTGCTTTTTCCGGAACCCGACGTTCGCCTCTGACTTCACACGCGACGCACCTGCCACGTTCGGGTGAGCATCGGGGGATCGACGGAGACCCGAGCTAAGTGCGCGTGCGACGTATCGGACCGTCCGGCGAGGCGAACGACCCGGGTACATCGATACGTGCGTCGGCGCGGGGGCTCATCCATCCCAAAAAGGCTGACCGTTGCCGAACGGGAAATCTTCCTAGTTTAGACACGACGACGAGATGGGCTGCGCGGTGAGCATCCCGGTGTCGGGCATGCCCGAGCGCGCGGGTTCTCGCCCCCGCCGCGCGCGCCAACGCCCGATGACCAAAGCGGAGCGCCTGGCGTACGAGGAGCGCCGGCGGGAGGCGCGGCTCAAGGAAGACGCAGACCGCCACTTTTTCAACGCAACCTTCCACTACCATCACGGCGGGTGGGAAGAAACCGCGCGGCTGTGCACGCTCGCCAAGGAGCTCTGGAAGGAACACAAGCGAGCCGTCATGCTCCGGTGCGAGGCTCGCATCAAACTCAAGCAGTGGGACGGCGCCATGGAGGACGCGGACGCGTGCATCGCGATGGGACACCGCGAAGGCCACCGAGTCCGCGGCGCGACGCACCTCGCCAAAGGATCGCCGCGAGACGCCGTCGCCGACCTCAACATCGCGCTGCGCATCGAACCATCCGATCGAAAGGCGTGGCGCCTTCGAAGCAAGGCGCACGCGCAGCTGGGGAACACCAAGCGCGCGGCGGAGGATGCGAGGGAGGCTGAGCGGAAAGATGAAGACGCGGAAGCCGGTCTCTGCGTCGTTTGCATCGACGCGCCCCGAGCCACTCGCTTAAACCCGTGCGAGCACAACGCGCTGTGCCCCGAGTGCGCCAGGGAGTGCCAGCGGCACCACGGCGTGTGCCCCATATGCAACGCGCAGATCAAGGCTATCGAGTACGGCCAGTTCATGGGGACGTTCGCGCCCGTCGGCGACGACGTACTGAACAAAGACAGGCTGGCGTCGGCCATCAAGAAGGCGCGGGAGGAGAGCGTGATGTGCGCCACGCTGAACCCGATCGGCGAGAGTGGGTCGCCGCGCATGGGTGGTGAAGGTGACGGTTCGCCTTCTAGCGACGGGGAGATACGACCCGTCACCCCCGATGTCGGTATGGGCGGCGTAGACTACGCGGCGTTTGAGGTTGGCGGCGACATGAGCGACGAGGACGCTCTGTTGGACGAGGGGCTGTCCGAGTCCGAGCCCGGGACGCCGGACCTTAACATCGCGGGGTTCGGGCACACGCAGGAGATCGCGTCGCCGACGCCCATGGGGGACAGGGCGCAGCAGATTTTGGCGTACGATTCGGAGGAGGAGACGCCGGCGGGGGAGAACGACGACGACGGGGAGATGGAGCCGGGGACGCCGTGAGGGTTTGATTCTTGGTTCACCTTTAGCGACGAATTCACCGTGGATGTCAACAGAAGAAAAGGAAGCTTTAGCGTAAATCACCGTACCGACGTGCGGTCAATCACGGACGCTCGCGGCGTCTTCGTCGGCGGCGACGGGGCGGAGAAGGCGGAGAAAGGCTCGACCGCTCTGGAAAATCGCTCCTCTTCTCGGCTTCGTCGCTTCGCGCCGAGGACGAATTGAACGTGAACGATCCGTCGGTGACGATCCCGTCCGCGTACCCGAGCCAGTGCTCGTGGTGCGTCGACACCGTCCCGAGTGCTAGCTCGCACCCGCCGCACAGCTCGCTCGTCTCTTCCGGCTTTTCACTTTGGAACCGAAGAGTCACGGTTCGGTTATCGATGGTCGGATAAACGACGAGGGAGTTATTACCCAGGTCGCACCTCGGCGCCGCTCGCACCGGGTCCACACCCACGTCGTCACCCCAGCACGCCACCGCGAATTCCTCCGAGCGAGCGACGTACGACTGTCCGCGGTACACGACTGTTCGATTGAACCCGAACGATATCGAAAAGAGCGAGGACCTGTACCAAAAACACGACGTCAGTCTAATTGCCCTGACGAAAATAAAAAGAAAAGAAACTTACCCCGTCGCCGGATCGAACACGCGGACCGGTCGTCGCCCGCGGTTCACCAGCTTCAAATCGGAGATGACGAGCTCCTGGGACCGGCGAGCGTCGTACGTGCGCTCGCCGGCGTCGAACGTGAGCGTCAGCCTCCCGAATCTCCCGCCCGCCAAAACGGTCCTCGGAAACTTTTTGG
>Ga0209630_10004069_pt1 | contig 13013 bp, 15 predicted proteins | sample COG_01_FD_184745 | JGI IMG/M metagenome (GOLD analysis project Ga0209630, IMG submission 184745) | Pelagic Microbial community sample from North Sea - COGITO 998_met_01 (SPAdes) (version 2) | ecosystem: Environmental > Aquatic > Marine > Neritic zone/Coastal water | place: Helgoland, sampling... | reverse complement strand
GCCCAACCAATGGTACATGGTCGACCTATTCCCAGGCTTCAATTTCAACTTACGGGGTTCCGCATATCGTAGTGACTCAGTAACTCCATTAGGTCCTAACAAAGTGCTTATAGAGTTTAGAGGTTATGGACTACGCAAAGACACACCTGAAGAAAGACAAACAAGAATCAAACACCACAACAGTATATGGGGACCGTTTGGACGTAACCTACATGAAGATCTAATTGGTGTAGCAGGACAAGGAACTACCATGCGTGAAGGTACTGAAGCAAGACGTATACTACATGGTAGACATGAGAATGGAACTATACATGACGAAGTAGGTATGCGTCATTACTACAGTGAATGGGGGAAGTATTTAGATATTAATCCTTATTAATATCCAAAAGAGGTTGACCTTACTTCTAATCTATGTTACATTAGTACATCATGTATAGAGTAACAGCATATTTCAAGAATCACAAAGTCACACAGACATTCCATAATCTGTATGATGCAATTGATTGGCGAGACGTAGCAGATGCAAATTACCCTAAGAAAGTAACATTTGAAAAAGGAGTCTTCTCAATGAGAGAATGGATTTATAATTGTTGGAATGTAGTAATGGATCATAACAAGAATCCTCTAAGTGCGATTCCAGACTTTAGCACACGACATATGATTATGCAGGTCCTTGCATGGATGTGGTGTATTGTATTTGGTATCATTGTAGGTAGCATGTACATGGGAGTGTTTAGTATGGTACTACACACACTAATATTAGGTGCTATTGCAGTTACAGTAGGCACGTTTGAAACAGCAAAACGTAAGCCTAATGCGTTTAATTTTTCTAGCGGATATACATCATATGGCAGAGGTAGAACTTATACCATCTGGAGAGATGAAAAAGGCAATGCAAAGAAAATTCCTTTAGATTCTAACGATCCAGGTGGCGAACATGAGTAATCCAAACGAAGCAGGCAATAACAAAGGTGCTATCTTAGCATTTCTTATTATTGCATTTATGATGATCGGCACACCAATTATTATTGGAACAACAATGGGTTGGTTCAATCTATTTGGCATCTTAGGATTCTAAACTAAATATAAGCATAATGTTTAATGCGGTGAAAGAAATCATATGGCATTTAACCTGCACTCAATGTAAGGGCTGGTTTACATTCGCTACTATGGAAGAAAAGTATTGCATTGAAAGAACATCATTTTATTGTCCACACTGCGGAAAAAAAGGCAGAGCAGATAAAAAAGATGTTGACAAACTAAAATAAAGAGTGTATAGTAAATACATAATAAGGAATTTAAACATGATCAAGACTAATACGACATATATTAATTGTTGGCCACCATCCGGGGGTATGTCTTGACGTGACTTTTTAAAAAGTTATTTTAAGTAAGCCCCTAGCATTAATTTGTTAGGGGCTTTTTTTGTCGGTGCGGTGCAGTTGGAGTGGCACACTGGTCTCCAAAACCAGGATTAGAAATAATCAGGGGGTTCGAATCCCTCCACCGATGCCAATCACTAAGTGGCAGAGTGGCTATGCAACGGACTGCAACTCCGTGTACGCCGGTTCGATTCCGGCCTTAGTGTCCAAATTAATTTACCAAAAAAGGTTGACTTTTAGATAAAAGACATATATACTATTGTATATTAGCAGTGATGACCAATGTGTCGTCCATACAGAAAAGGAAAATACAATGAGTAATACCACAAAAGTGGGCATCGATAATGTGCCCTTCGCAATCCAAAGAATTATCGAAGACTGTCCTTACACAGCAATGACTGTGCGAGAAATTATTAAAAATGCTATTGAAGCAACAGTCGCATATAAATCCAAAAACAATATTAGTAAACCTGTATACATAGATGTACGTGGGCTAAAAGTTCCTGAACTTACGGGATATGATACTACAGGATATAAATTTAGTGTTCTAAACTATGGCGGTATGAGTCAAAGTCAACTCAACAAATCATGTAAACTTTTTTCAAGTGTAAACAAAACACAAAGTTTAGACAATAACTTTGGTGTAGGGTTAAAGATTAACTTAGGAAACTTTACAGACTGGTTAGTCATTTCATATAAAAACAAACAAGCACACTATGTCTATTTAGGTATGGAAGGCAACAGTCTTTGCATCCTAAACGATATACAAGCAAATAATTGCACAGAATGGGTTGAAGAATATGCTGAAGTCCGTGGTTTTGATCTAGAACACGATTGGACTGAAGTAATTATATTAGGAAAAAATAATCCAGGACTTAATACAATTGAACATTTTTTCGATTCTAATGATGCTACAACAAATAGATTTTTTACACAGTCTGTTCTTAATAGATTTGTAGACATTCCAAAAGATGTTGTTATTAGGTTTGTAAAAGGTGAATCGTCAAGGGCAACACCACATAGTGGACACAGCACAGGTAATTGTTTATTCAAACCCTGGGAAACAAGTTTTGAAATGAGTAAAAAGCCCTTTCCAGATTGTCGTAGTGAAAGTGTTGTAGCCGAAGATGGCGTAACATATCACTGGTATTATGATCCACTTACAGACAAAGGCACTTGTGCTACTGATGGTCGTAACAACATTCTTGGAAATGCTGACTTTTGTAGTTTGATCTGGGGCAAACACGAAGAAAGAGAACGTTATGATGTACGAGATATAGGTAAATGGAAAAGAATAGCATCGCAACTCGGAGTTTATGCTGATCATAAATGCTTTAAAGTTTTTGTTGAACTACCCTATGCTGATTACATTACAACAACCTATCGTGATAGACTGAAAGGTAAAGGTGATAGCGATAAAAACGATGTTACTATGACAGACTTTTTACAAGGCATGAAAGCAACTATGCCAGAATGGTTGAAAGAAAAGGTTAGAGAACACAATGCTTCTGCTAACCCTAGTTCAATTGATGATAAAATTGAAGAATATTTTAAGGATAACTTCCAAGGTGAACCAACACCAGGAGGAGATAAACAAGGTGAGTCTTCAACAAAACAACAAAACCCAAAGTCGTCGACGCAAAAGAAATCCAAAAAGACTAAGATCACATCAAGCAGACCGACGCCTAAGGTATTTGCTCCTGTGCAGTTTTCTAAACCAAAGTTTATTGAATCACAAGAACCATATGAATATTGTCAATATGTTCCTGACGGTAATGGTGGTACAGAAGATGTAGTTTATTATAATCCCACACATCCGCTTGTTGATACTTTGTTTGAAAAAATTGCTGAGAAGTTTGATGAAAATATCCACAGTGAAATTAAGAAGGAAACAATTGACTGGATCAATGCTAAAATTGGAGGTTGGATTATTTTTACAAAAGGGCAAGTAAGAGGTAAGTCAATTACACAAGAAACATTTGATCAGATGACTTTGGAACAACCTTTGACATTGTTTGCTAAACAAAATGCTGAACTTGAACCTAGAATTATAAATTTTGCCAAGCAAAAGCAAAAAGAATTTGAGATGGGAGTATAATATGGCTAAGAAAAATAACGATAAAGAATCAGACGCAGATAAAATGATGCGTATTATCAAGGCAAGGCAGAAAAGTTTTCCTGAAAAGCCAGTTGATGAGGATTTCATGTTAGGTGTAGCACGTTCTGTACAACAACCTAATATGAAGCATAGTTTTCCGATTCCAAATCAAGATAAATCTAAGTTAAGAGAGTTCTTAAAAAATCTTGACAAAGATCCTAGCATAGATGCAGACTATACAAAAACTCCAATCTACAAGTTAGGCTATGAAGATGGATTTGAAGATGGAGAAGATATGGGCAATGAAGTAGCAAATCAACGTCATGCCCAACAACTGCGTTCTTTACGAACAATGATTGATGATATAATTAAATTACTATAACAAAAGTAAGGGCGGCTCTTGGGTCGCCCTTTTCTTCCATTTTAGGTTGACATTGTAAATAATGATGCTATACTGTATAGATAATAAGGCATTAACAGAGAGGCACACATGAGAACACAACCACAAGATATTATAGAAAAACTTGAAGCTGATAATTCAAGACTAGCAAAAGAAGCTGTCATAGAACAAGCAATGACTGAGAGCTTAGATGAATTTTTTGAAGGTGTCAAAATGGCACTTGATCCGCTTGTTACATTTGGCGTTAAACAAGTACCTGAAAGAAACGATGTACTTACCGGTCAAGGACTTTCATGGGAAAACTTTAAAACATTAGCAGATCAACTTATTGCCAGAGAGCTTACAGGACATGCGGCACGTGACGCTATTGAACTAGCAATGGGTGTAGCAACTACAGAACAATGGAATATGTTTTACAGACGTATTTTAATTAAGGACCTACGTTGCGGTGTATCAGAAAAGACTGTAAACAAAATTGCTAAGAAATTTCCACAGTATTCTATTCCTACATTTACTTGTGCCCTAGCACACGATTCAGCTAACCATGAAAAAAAGATGGTAGGCAAAAAGCAAATTGAAGTTAAACTAGACGGTGTAAGAGTACTTGCTGTATGTAAAGCAGGTAAGGTAGAACTGTTTAGTCGTAACGGAAAACAGTTTCATAACTTTCCGCACATCATTGCAGAGATTGAAAGTGTACTAGAACGTAAGCCTAGTCCGTATGATTGTGTACTTGATGGTGAAGTAATGAGCAAAGACTTCCAAGACCTTATGAAGCAAGTGCATAGAAAAGATGGTAAAGCCGCAACTGATAGTGTACTACACTTGTTTGACTTTATTCCGTTGAAAGACTTTTTAGAAGGTGGATGGGATAAACCACAAACATATCGTAGTAATTTAGTGAAGTATTGGGTGCTAGAAAATAATGACATCTTAGAGCACGTTACAGCGTGTGAATGGGAAGAGGTAGACTTAGACACTACCGAAGGTAACAAACGCTTTGTAGAGCTTAATAAGACGGCTGTAGACGGTGGTTACGAAGGTGTTATGATCAAAGACATTGATGCACCCTACGAATGCAAACGTACACATGCTTGGTTAAAAGCAAAACCTTTTATTGAAATTACACTTAAAGTCGTAGACGTCGAGGAAGGCACTGGGCGTAATGCGGGAAGACTAGGTGCCGTAATAGTAGAAGGAGAAGACGATGGATACAATTATCGCCTTAACTGTGGGAGTGGTTTCACTGACGCTCAACGTGATGAGTACTGGACTGAACGTGCTAGTCTCATTGGTCAGCTAATTGAAATTAGAGCTGACGCAAGAACTAAGTCACAAGACAGTGATACTTATAGTTTAAGATTTCCGCGATTCAAAACGTTTCGTGGATTTGTAGCAAACGAAAAGTTTTAAAGCATAAATAATTCTATGAGCGATAAACTTTTTAAAAATGCCCTAGCTAGGGCAGACCAATCTTGTCCTCCGATTTGGATGATGAGACAAGCCGGCAGATACCAATCATCATACATGGCAATGAAAGAAGAATGGACATTCGAACAAATGTGCAAACTTCCAAGACTTGCATCGGATGTAGCAATGCTACCTATTGATGAATTTGATTTTGATGTAGCAATACTTTTTAGTGATATACTGTTTCATTTAGAAGGGCTGGGGTTGCCGTTAAGTTTTAATCCTGGACCTAAGTTTGAATGGAATCTTGATGAAGATAACTGGGTAGATTACAAAGACATAGGAAAAGCAATGAGCTTTTTAAACTTCCAATCAAAAGCACTCACACAAACTAGAGATAGGTTATCGAACAAAAAAGGATTAGTTGGATTTGTAGGCGGTCCTTGGACTATTTTAAATTATGCTATAGGTGATGAAGAAGTAAGTGACGAATTTAGACATATGTATCTAAAGGAAGTGCTAGTACCTCTTTTAAAATCTAGCATTAGAGAACAGTTAACCGCAGGTGCTGATGCTGTTATGATATTTGATAGCGGTCTTTCAAATATACCTAAGTCGTACTTTGATAACGAATATTCTGACTTATTAAAAGAACTAGCCGATATAGGAAATACAGCATACTACAGCAGAACACTTCCATACAATAGTTTAAACAAAGTTATATCATTAAACTTTGCAGGTATAGGAGTAGATAGTACAGTTGACTTAAACAAAACTCTTAAGAAAGTTAAACACGGATTTGTACAAGGCAACTTTGATGAAACATTACTCTTACAAGATAGTGAAACAATTTTGCGCTACGAAATTAAAAAATGGTTAGACACTATCAAAGACCCAACAGGCTGGGTATGCGGATTAGGACATGGTATTCTAAAAACTACTCCTCCTAAAAATGTACAACTGTTTATTGATACAGTAAGAACTTACTACAGTTAACCATTTCTTCTTGACATAATACAACCTAGACTATATACTAATAGAAACATTAGGAGATTTATGACGTGGCTACTGCAAGATCAATTACAAAAAAACCCAAGAAGAAAGTCGTCCGTGGAGCGCCACGTATCAAACGTGGTAATAAACTCACTGAACCTAGTTGGGAAGGTTGGTCCGAATGGACCGGCGAACAATACCATCGTACGGCACAATCAGCAAGAGCTTGGTATTATGAAAACTACAAGCCAGCAGACTTGTATCCAGCTGTATGGAAATGGATGGAGCAAAATGATTATACCAAAGAACAACTCAAACAAGCAAAAGCCGCTCCTAGTCACGAACTAAGCATTACAGCCGGCATTACAGCAAAACTGTTAATGAACGGCATGCCTGATTACAATAAAAAGCATGACGACTATTGGAATACATTGCCAGGAACAATGGGCGATGTTGCTCCTGCATCAAAGTTTTTAAAAGCTCGTATTGAACGTGCTATACAAGCAGGTACAAGTGTTGTTGAAGAAAAGAAAGAAGTCGAAAAAGAAAAAGCAAATGTGTATGTTCCTACTATCCAAGAACGTATTCGAGATCAAGCTAGGCTACAAGCAGAAGCACTTGAAGAATGGTTAGACGGCTTTATAAGTGACAAGAAAACCTTTGATCCTAAAGGATTTGACTTTAAGAAACATTTTCAAAAGACGGGTGTTACACAAGCACATGCACGTAAACTTAAAGGATTCTATGAAAACGAACTAGATGACTTTAAAGAACTAGAACGATTCCCTACAGCAGGACAACTAAAGAAGATGAGCGAACATGAACAAGACATGTGGGCTCAACTTAAAGAAGGTTACGCACATCTTAAGAAAGCAGACATTAAGATGTTTACGACTGCTATTGAAGAACTAATGACAGCATTAGACTTTGTTATTGATACAGCAAAAGCAACTAGAGCTCCACGTAAGTCAAAGCCTAAGAGTGCTACTAAACTTGTTGAAAAATTAAAGTTCCTTAAAGTAGATGAAAAGTTTAAATTAGCAAGTGTTAGTCCAGACCAAATTATTGGCGCAAGTGAACTATGGGTGTTTAATGTTAAGACACGTAAACTTGGAAAATATGTTGCTAAAAATCCTGATCCAACCGGAATGGGAAGAGACGGCAGTGGTCTACAAGTAAAAGGTACTACTATAATTGGTTACGACGAAGAACAAAGTATTCAAAAGACACTACGTAAACCAGTAGATCAACTCAAAGATTTTAAAGGTGCAGGAAAAGTAAAATTGCGCAAGTTCTTAGATGATATTAAGACTACAGACACAAAACTTAATGGTAGATGCAACCCGGAGACTGTGTTGCTGAAGGTTATTTGATAAATAATTGTATGAGCAATATGAACCAAAAATTAGAACAAATGCGTGACGGTTTAACTGCTGTATCTACAGCAATACAAGCCATTGCAGACGAAAATCCAAAAATATCTGGCAACATTGAAATGAAAGCGTTAAATGGTAGCGTTAGTAACACTGGTGTAATCTGGACAGGGGAAGGCAACACACGCCAACTTACTCAACAACAAGATAGACTGTTTAGTAGTAATAGCGTAGATATAGCAACTGGTAACCAATATAGAATTGATAACAGAGTAGTTTTAAATAGTACAACATTAGGTTCAGATGTTCGTCAAAGTTCGTTAACTTCAGTTGGTACACTACAAAACTTATCAACAGAAGGTAATATAAACTTTGATAACTTTATGTTTTACGACGAAGTTAATAATCGTTTTGGACTAGGTATTGAAGCACCAAACGGCGTGCTTAGTGTAGGTTCAATTGAACATGAATTTGTTGTTGATAACAACGAAGTTGGAAAATTTAAAGTAGGATCTTGGACAACAAGTGAACTTTCAATTATTACAGATGACACTACTAGAATACATATAAGCGAAACCGGAAGAATAACTTTAAATGATAAAGTTAAAGTTGATGGCAAGCTAGGCGTAAATGTAAATAACGTAAGTGCAGATGTAGACTTAGATGTTGCAGGAGCAATGCGTTTTAGTGGTAAGAAAATGGAAAGTGCAAAAGCTGCACCAATTGATGGTTCTTACAAACTAGGAGATATTGTTTGGAACAATACTCCACGTCCATCAGGATACGTAGGATGGATTTGTGTACGTGAAGGTACACCGGGTGAATGGGCGCCGTTCGGACAAATAGCTCAATAAGCACTGATTTAATAAAATCTTAATTCTCAGTAAATACTTTGCATCGATATAGATGTAAAGGGAGAAAACACGAATGAAAAAAACACAACAAGAGGCAAATATAAACAACATTGAGGCTCAGGTAGAACGCTGGGATCTGTTCGCACGACTGGTGCCAACAGTATTTCTAGTGATTAATATAATACTAGTAACAACAGGCGTAATTAATTTTCAGCAAGCATTCTGGGTAGGACTATGCTTGTTTGCTGTAACAGCCGTAACTTGGTGGTTTTGGACTATATACACTATAAGGCATCTAGTTAAAACATTAAACAGGGCAAGTAAAAACTTACAAGAGGTACGTTCAGAATTCATAGCAGTATCTAAGGATTTAAAGGACATAAAGAATGACGACTAAAAAATACATAATAACCAAAGCTATAGCAAATGTAATTAGCGGCCTTAGTATGGTAATAATAATTACCTTAGGCATAATGTACATGAGCTTTGATAACGCTTTTGTATTCCAAGATATTAAAATTGAAGTAGTAAATAATCCAATTGAAAATCACAATGATATAGAGTTTATGATGATAGGTACTAAGAAGCATGAATGTGCTAGTACACAAGTGTATGGAATAGCATATCATGATGATGGTCATATACATAGACTAGATAGGTTTACAAAACAATATACTCGCAACACACGCCCTGGAGAACCTATTCCTAATCAATGGAGTATGGCTGTTCCGGACGATATGCTACACGGTGGTGAATACCGTGTTAGTATGACAGGTGTGTTCACCTGTAATTACATGATATTTCAAACTGAAAAATCACAAACATACGATAATATTTTATTAGTAGTTAACCCACGCTAAATAATTTTATGTTAGTAATTGGTAATGGCGAAAGCCGCAAGGGCATTGACCTTAACAAGCACTTCGATACAAAGATTGGATGCAATGCCATACATCGCGACTTTCACGTCGATCATTTAATATGTGTAGATCGAAGAATGGTACAACAAGCAATAGATGCTAATGTTAATGAAACATCAACAGTGTATACGAGATCTGATTGGATAGACTCTTATAAAAATAAACAAAAAGTAAAGCAAGTTCCTAAACTACCATACGAAGGAACAGAAAGATGGGACGAGCCGTTTCAATGGGGTAGTGGTCCTTATGCTGTATTACTAGCCGCTGGACTTTCAAAAGAAGTAAAATTATTAGGTTTTGATCTATTCAGCGAAACTAAAAATGTAAATAACATTTATAAAGATACTGATGGATATAACGAAAGTACTAAAAATGCTGTTGATCCTAGATACTGGATACATCAAATTGGTATGGTATTTAAGTTATATAATAAATGTAAGTTTATAATTTACCAAAAGAACAACTGGAACCTGCCCAAAGCATGGAAATATACAAATGTTTCAGTTGACACGCTAGACAATTTATAGTATAATAAGTACATTACAAAGAGGACTTAGCGTCAACCCTCCTAATTCTGCCGCTATTAAATAGGAGAATAATATGGCTTATTATAGCACAAAAACATACGGACACAACATAGGACTTTCAGCAGTCTTTAGACAACCTAACGCAGATCATTCACACTGTCATCTGCTACATGGATACAGTTTGCAATTTAAATTTACTTTTGGATGTGCAAAACTAGATAATAAAAATTGGGCAGTAGACTTTGGCGGCTTGAAACAAGTTAAAGCATGGCTTGAAGATAGTTTTGATCACAAGACTTGTGTAGACATTAACGATCCACACAAACAAGACTTTTACGATTTACAAGATAAAGACTTGTGCGAAGTAAGAGAGTTTGACGGTGTTGGTGCAGAGAAGTTTGCAGAACACGCATTTAATTTTGCAGACAAACTGATTAGAGAAGCAAGTACTGATCGTTGTTGGGTTGAATCTGTCGAGTGTGCTGAGCATGGTGCAAACAGTGCAATCTATACACCCTTTACAGTACAGAAGATGTCTTTTGTAGATGGCTAAGATTGATAAAGAAATTTATACTAAAGCTGAATGGCACAAGATACGTGAAAAACGTAGAAGAGAAAAAGAAGCCAAACAACTTTACATTCCGGAACAATCAGGAGAGTACTTTGTATTATGTTTGAAGCATGGTAAAAAGTACTCTGCTGAATATGTAAATCGTTTACATAGGATGGTAAACAGACACACAACAGTTGATTACAAATTCGCATGTATGACTGATGATCCTAACGGATTAGATAAAGATATAATAGTTATTCCAACTCCAAGCGGATTACCAGGTTGGTGGAATAAACCATATATGTATAATAGAGATTTACCTATTAAAGGTACTATTCTTTATATGGATTTAGATGTAGTTATTGCAAATAATATTGATAGATTGTTTCAGTTTCAACCAGGGCATTGGTGTACAATACGTGACTTTACAAGATGCATGCGTCCCGGATGGCAACAATATAACAGTAGTGTAATAAAATTTCAGACTGGTCAACTTGGACATCTATGGGATAAGTTCATTGAAGACCCACAAGCAATACAAAAGCAATATTTTGGCGACCAAGATTATTTGTATCATGAATCAGTCAAACAAGGCAAACAAGCAAGACTGTTTCCTGATGAATGGATTATGAGTTGGAAATGGGAAATTAGATCTAGTAGAACATTCGCTTCAGGTGGTACAAAAGGCAATAGAAAATTAGAACATATAGAAAATGTTCGTCCTAGACCAGAGACGTGTATTTGTGTTTTTCATGGTGATCCTAATCCAGAAAATTGTGACGATCCTTGGGTAAAGGAGAACTGGGTTTGAATTTAAAAGTAATTGATGTACAACATTATACAGATAGTCTATTTAGGATAAGGACAGAACGACCTGCTACCTATAAATTTGTTGCAGGTGAATTTGTAATGATAGGACTTGACAACTGGTCAGAAAAATTACAAAGAAATAAACCAATAATGAGAGCGTATAGTTTTACAAGTGGGCCTTATGATGAATACTTAGAATTTTATAGTATCAAAGTACAAGACGGTCCGCTTACAAGCAAACTACAGCATATTAAAGTAGGTGATGATCTAATAGTAGGCGAAAAGCCCACAGGCACTCTTACACTTAATAATTTAGCACTAGGCGGTAACTTATGGCTGTTAGCTACAGGCACCGGCATAGCACCCTTTATATCGCTTCTAAGAGACCCTACAACGTATGATTACTTTGATCAGATACATGTGTACTGGAGTGTGCGTAAAGCAGAAGAACTACAAGCATGGGATAGCTTTTTACAAGAACAAGGTATTAAGTATACAGCGACAGTTACACAAGATCCTGAATGGACAGGACATAATAAACGTATAACAACATTTATTAGAGCAGGCGAAATTGTTCCTAATTTAGAACCTAGCGATCATAAAATTATGATATGTGGTAATTTAGACTTTAACAAAGAAGTAGCCACAATGTTTGATGGTTGGGGATTTAAAGAAGGTTCTAACAAAGAAGCAGGAACCTTTGTACAAGAGAAGGCATTTGTAGGTTGACATTAATTATAAAAGAGACTATAATAAGTTATGAATAATATAAAACGCATAGGCTTTGCATGCAAATACATGCACCCCGATCAAACACAGAAGAAAAAAGTGCTTGAAGAAATACAACGACCACTAAATACTCGTAGCACAACAGTACAGTGGCTTAACAGACAACCACGTGAAGTTGCTGAACAACGTTTGTGGGATATCATGGTTCACAATGTACAATCGTATATGAACCTTATTAACTATGTAGGAGGATTACCGAATGAATTACGAATGGTTAGGTTGGGAAGTGACGTCCTACCTGTTTATACTCAGTCTGATTGGAGTTACTTCTGGCGCAAGCCTGATGTACGAAAATATTGCGAGACCAACTTCGCTAACGTCGGCGCAAAAGCTCGTGAACTTGATGTCAGGTTGTCTATGCATCCTGGTCAGTTTACTGTACTTGCGTCAGATAATCCTGACATTGTAGATAGGAGCGTAGAAGAATTTGAATATCACACCGATGTCATCCGCTGGATGGGCTACGGCAAAGAGTTTCAGGATTTCAAGTGCAATGTCCACATATCAGGCAGACAAGGTCCAGCCGGTATCAAGGACGCACTTAAACGCCTCTCACCGGAAGCAAGAAACTGTATTACAATCGAAAACGACGAAAACAAATGGGGACTCGAACACAGTCTTGAGCTTGCAGACGATCTCGCTCTGGTGCTAGACATTCATCACCATTGGTGCAACACACGAGGAGAATATATTGAACCCAACGATGATAGGATCAAGCGCATTATTGACAGCTGGCGCGGTGTTAGGCCTGCTATGCATTATAGTGTTAGTAGAGAAGATCTTCTTTCCGGTCACTCAGAAACACAAAAACCAGACTTTGCGGCGCTTGAAGAACAAGGCTTCAAAAAAGGAAAACTAAGAGCGCACAGCGACTATTGTTGGAACAGTGCAGTAAACGAATGGG
>Ga0209630_10004056_pt1 | contig 13034 bp, 15 predicted proteins | sample COG_01_FD_184745 | JGI IMG/M metagenome (GOLD analysis project Ga0209630, IMG submission 184745) | Pelagic Microbial community sample from North Sea - COGITO 998_met_01 (SPAdes) (version 2) | ecosystem: Environmental > Aquatic > Marine > Neritic zone/Coastal water | place: Helgoland, sampling... | reverse complement strand
TTGAACCACTTCACAGTCGATTCTCAAACATTGAGTTTAGAATCAACAACAAAGATAAACCTAAACTTGCAGCTCAATTGTTTGAGAGGTCAACATTCATTCTAACAGAACAAGGTGTTGACTATGAAAAACCTGTCGTTGCAGAACTTATCAAGAAGCACTTCCCAGACTTTAGAAAACTTATCAATGAACTGCAAAGATATTCTGTTGCAGGCACAATTGATGCTGGCGTTCTAGTAAATGTTTCAGATGAAAATCTAAAGACTTTGACGAATCATCTCAAAGGCAAAGAGTTTGGCGAGATGCGAAAGTGGGTTGTAAATAATCTTGACAATGACCCAGTTAAAATCTTTAGAAGAATCTATGACAGTTTGTATACTGCACTTGAACCTGCAACAATACCTCATGCTGTTTTGATTATCGCTGACTATCAATACAAGTCTGCTTTCGTGGCAGACCAAGAGATTAATCTAGTGGCATGTTTAACTGAACTAATGTCCCAAGTAAAATTCAAATGAGTGATTTTTGGCAAGACTCTTACCAATGGTCTCATTTTGGATTCAACAAGGCGTTCGATTCTGAGCAAGTAAAAGAAATCAATGAATTCCTTGATGATAATTCAGTTGCATACGATAAGGGTGCTAATCCCGATTATAAAAAAATATCAACTATAAAACATATACAGTTTAAAAAGATAAAACATCTTATTGAACCATTTATCTCAAAGGCTGTTGGTATTGCTGAAAGAGGTTTTGGTTATAATGTATATTATCCTCATGATGACTGGGGTTTAAATTATAATGTTTACGATTCAGAAAGTAACGATAGTTATGATTGGCATACCGACTATTCTAATAGAGCAACTTTTGATACAAAACTAACCTTGTTAATTAACTTATCGGAAGAACCTTATGAAGGTGGTAAGTTTGAATTAAAAACATCTAATCAACCTACTTCTGTTCCTGAATACTCTAATTCAGGAAGTGCTTTGATGTTTAAATCGCACATACTTCATAGAGTTACCCCTGTAACATCTGGCATAAGAAAATCTTTAACATTATTTATTATAGGACCTAAGTTTCAATGAGTTACGATTTATTTAAAGATTATCTCCCTGCGATAAATCACACCAAAAAGAATCTGATGGATTCTGATGACCCTATGTGGGAGAAGAAGTACCCTGCATATATGGTCAACAAAGTCCTATCTGGTTTTCAAGACACCGTAATGCTCTGCAATGAAATGAATCGAAATCATTTCCTTGATAGAGATATGCAATTTCAATTTCTACTAAATAGTATTAGGTCTAAGAAAAGGTTTACTCCATTTCTGAAGGCTGGTAAGATTAAAGATATTGAGTGTGTAAAAGAGTATTATGGATATAGTAATGAAAAGGCCAAATCTGCTCTCGACATACTCACCAAAGAACAATTGAAATTAATTAAAGAAAGTTTATATAAAGGTGGGACAAAATGAATGAGTTAGATAATAGTTGGCATCCTGAAAAGATGCTCGAAGTACAATTAAAAGAGCCAGATGATTTTCTGAAGGTTCGAGAAACCCTAACGAGAATAGGCGTAGCCTCGAGGAAAGACAAGAAGTTATTCCAATCATGCCATATTCTACACAAACAAGGAAGATATTTCATAGTACATTTTAAAGAACTGTTTGCACTTGATGGTAAGTTTGCAAACTTCTCAGAGAATGACATTGAAAGAAGGAATACTATTGCTCAGTTATTGAGTGATTGGGGTTTAATTACTATATTACATAAAGAGAATGCTGAAAATAAGGCACCTCTTTCACAGATTAAAGTTCTGGCGTTCAAAGATAAGAACGACTGGGACCTACAAGCAAAATACAATATAGGTAAAAAAGTAGATGACGAAGGCTCCGAAGTTTAGAGATTTCATTTCAGAAGCAGTACAAAGAAGCGACATACATGTTGTTGTCTTAACCAAAGTTAATGCTGATAGTAAGGCAGTTGTCAGCAACTTGATTTCTGACGAATGTGAAAAAAGAAAGATTCCTTGCCACATTGTTGACACGAGAGAAGCGTGGGTATCGAAAAATGATTTAGAAAAAGGCACCTTACTTGTATCAAATATCGATGGCAAAGATAACGAAATAGAACTTGAACTTTCAAAGACAATTTGTTTTGTTCGTGCTGGTGTTCTTGAAGATGAAACTGGTCTTGCATTGTTATCAACATTTGAAAACGCTGGTGCGTTTATGATAAACACAAGAGATGGTATGTTGACATGTGATAATAAAATGTCTGCATACATTTCATTTGAAAGAGATAACATACCTACACCAAGAACTGCTCTTATTTCAAACGAGAAAGGATTATTACACGCCCACGAAAGACTCGGTGGTAAATATCCTGTGATTATGAAAACGCTTACTGGTACTCAAGGTATCGGTGTATCAATCGTTGAGTCTGAAAAGAGTATGGTATCTGTTGCACAATCACTTTGGAAGTTTGGCGCTGCTCTTTTGCTTCAAGAATATTTAAAGTTTGATTTTGACATTCGCACAATCGTAGTCAATGGTAAGATATTGGCATCTACAAAAAGAACGAGTGCTAAAAAAGATTTTCGTTCTAACAGACACAGAGAAGCAACTACTGAACCTTACAAGTTATCAAATGATGAACGCAAGTTAGTTTTAGATGCGGCTCGTTCTGTTGGTGCATATATGGTCGGCGTAGACCATGCGATAGTCAATGGTGAACATTTTATTTTAGAGTGTAATGGTTCTGCTGGACTTGGTTCGGAGTTTGGTTTGTACAATACTTTCAGAGATGATGAGTCTTATGTCGGCGAAGCAAAACCAAAGAAAATAATGAAAGAACTATTTGATTACATCACCCAAGATGTTCATAGAAAACACTCTTTCAATAAAGAATCAGGTTTTCATGAGAGAGTGGTCATTGATGGTTATGGACCTATAAGAGCGAAGTTTGATACAGGAAACGGAACACATGCTTCTATGTTTGTTGTAGATAAAATTGATGTATCTGGCAAAACTGTCAAATGGGAAAAAGATGGCAAGAAATTTACTAGTAAACTGCAAGGCGAATCTCACCCAACACACAACGCAAAGATTGACGAAAGACCTATTGTATTTGTAAACCTTACTTTCAATAACAAATATTATGTAGATGTTCCTGTTGGGCTAACAACGAAAGATTCTAAAAGTACATTTCTTGTGAACAGAGATTTGATAACAAGATTTAAAGTAAATGTAAACCCAAATAGAAAGTTTGTTCTTTCTAAATGGATTGAAAGAAGTGATGGCAACGACACAGAAGGGATTAATATTAACCCGTTCAAGGCTTGACAAAATAGTCAAAACAATGTATAATATGTTATTAAATAATGAAGGAGTGAAACATGGCAAAAAATCATCAAACAGAAAACCCACTATTCAAGGCATTAATGCAACAATCAGCAGCTGATATTTCAACTGCGTTTGCTTCGTTAGTGATTCAATTTGATAATCCGTCAACAGATGGTTCTATTATCAAAGGAATGCAACATCAACTAGATGTTATTGCAACGGCAGAAAAAAGAATTGAAACATTAAACAATCATTTCAATAACACACAAATATAATTAATGAAGTTCTACACAAGTGTACTTCCATACAGAGGTCGGTTGTTGGTTCGTGGTGTCGATAAAGACGGCACTCACAAAAAATATCGAATTAATTATAAACCATCTCTGTTTGTTCCAGTCGGCAAAGAAACAAAGTATAAGACTTTAGATGGTCGCTATGTCGAAAGAATAAAGTTTGACAGCATGCCTGAAGCCACGAAGTGGGTGAATGAGTATAAGAATGTTACGAACTTTGAATATTTCGGCAACACAAGACATCAATATCCATTCATTGCTGATGAGTTCAAAGGTAAAGTTGATTGGGACATAAATCAAATCAAAATTCTCACAGTTGATATTGAGTGTGAGAGTGAAAATGGCTTCCCTAGTCCTGAGAAAGCAGACCAACCCCTAATCTGTATCACAGTAAAAGACCATATATCTAAAAAGATTATTGTCTTTGGCATTGGCAATTTTGTGAATGATAGAGAAGATGTGCAATACATTGATTGTGTTACTGAACAAGGCCTAGTTGAAACATTCACTAAGTTTTGGGTTGAATACAACCCTAACATCATCACAGGTTGGAATGTTAAGTTCTTTGATATACCTTATCTGATGAATCGTTTTCGTTATCTCATGGGTGATGAATATATTAATCAATACAGTCCGTGGGGCATTGTTGAACAAAAATCAAGCCTAACTGGTTTTGCTGGCAACTCACGAGAGCAACAAGTTTGGAATATAATGGGTGTCGATACAGTTGATTATCTTGATTTGTATCGTAAGTTTACTTTTGTTAGACGAGAGAGTTACAAACTTGATTATATTGGCGAAGTCGAACTTGGTCAAAACAAGTTAGAGAATCCATACGATACATTCAAAGAGTTTTATCAGAACGATTATCAAAGATTTGTAGAATACAATATACAAGATGTTGAACTCGTTGACAAGTTAGAAGATAAGATGCAACTACTTGCCTTATTTTTGACTATGGCTTATGAAGCAAAAGTGAACTACCAAGATGTGTTTGGTCAAGTAAGAATATGGGATTGTATTATCTATCATCATTTGCGTTCAAACAATATTGTTCCGCCTGCTATACAAGAATCTAAAACATCTGGCGGCTATGAAGGCGCCTATGTGAAAGACCCTGTTGTTGGTTTTCACGATTGGGTTTGTAGTTTTGACTTGAACAGTCTATATCCACATTTGATTATGCAATACAATATATCGCCTGAAACAATGGTTGGGTTTGAACCTAATCGTGTGAATGTAGAAAAGATGTTGAATCAAGAATGTGATTTATCTGACTTAGACAATAGAACGATAACGCCAAATGGTGCTCAGTTTAGAACAGACAAACGAGGTTTTCTACCTGAGATAATGGATACGCTATATCAAGAACGAGTTGTCTATAAGAAGAAGATGATTGAAGCACAGAAGATGTATCAACAAACTGGCGACAAGAAGTATGAGTTTGAGATTGCAAAGAATCACAACATTCAACTTGCAAGAAAACTTTCATTGAATAGTGCCTATGGTGCAATCGGCAATCAATACTTTAGATACTTTGATGTTCGACATGCAGAAGGCATTACTATGGCTGGCCAACTTACAATTCGATGGATTGAACGAGATGTCAATGAGTTTCTAAACAAGATGTTAAAGACAAAAAATGTAACCTATGTTATTGCTTCTGACACAGACTCCATTTACATTCGATTAGGTGAAGTTGTAAACAGAATATTTAAAGACAAGTCTGACACGAGAAAGATTGTAAAGATTATGGATAAGTTTTGTAATGAAACGATACAGCCGCAGATTGATAAGTCGTTTGACAAACTTGCTAAATATGTACATGCATATGAACAAAAGATGATTATGAAACGAGAAGTAATTGCAAACAAAGGCATCTGGACTGCAAAGAAAAGATATATCTTAAATGTTTACAATGACGAAGGCGTTGAACTGAAACAACCTAAACTAAAAATTATGGGTATTGAAGCAGTCAAAAGTTCTACACCTGCCCCATGTCGTGTGAAGATTAAAGAGGCGTTAAGTGTAATAATGAATCAAGACGAATCTAGTTTGATTCAGTTCATAGATGATTTCAGAAATGAGTTTAAAAAGTTATCGCCAGAATCGATTGCTTATCCTCGTTCTTGTAATAATTTAAAAAAGTATTCTTCTTCAAAAGACATTTATCAGAAAGGCACACCGATGCATGTTCGTGGCGCTTTGTTATATAATAATTTGTTGAACGAACATAAACTAAAAAAGTATGAATCAATCAATGATGGCGATAAGATTAAGTTTGTTCAATTGAAAGAGCCTAATCCGTTGAGAGAAAACATCATATCTTTTGCTGGCACTTTGCCAAAAGAATTTGATTTGCACAAATATATTGACTATGACACACAATTTGAAAAGTCTTTCTTAGACCCACTAAGATTTATTGTTAATGCAATCGACTGGAGTTTTGAACGACAATCAACACTGGATGATTTTTTCTAATGGCAGTAGATAAAATACTAATACCTTTTTGTGGTTATCCAATCTTTAAAATATCTACTGACGATATTCTTTCTAAAGGTGAGCTGGCATTCTTGAAATCAATGCCAGAGAACTTTGATACACATACAAAGGTTAAGTTGTTAGACGGCGCTAATATATTAGATAATGTAGAACTGCATAGGATAAAAAATATTATATGGAATCATTTTGATGATTATGTAAGAAATGTTTTACAGATTAAGAATAAGTTTTATATGTGCAATAGTTGGGGTACAATTCAAAAGAAAGGAGATTATCACCCTAAACACACTCATCCAAATGCTGTTTTTAGTTCTGTATTTTATGTTAATGCACCAAATAGTAGTATTAATTTTATAGTCGAAAAGGCAAAGATACAAGAGGGATTTTACTTTTCATATGAGATAGAAAGTTACAATGAATTTAATTCTGCTAAATGGGAAGTACCAATAGAGTCTGGTGATATAATATTTTTCCCAGGCGAGTTGGCTCACGAAACACGAGTGCATGACCAGTCTTACGAAAGAATAGTAATTGGTTCAAGTTACTTTGCTAATGGCATCTATGGTCAAAGCTCTAGCTATAATAGAATAAATTTACAAAATGACAGATGAAGAACTAAAAGATTTTATGAAGTATTTTAAAGATGAACTACCAGACCCCGAGCATCACCCACAAAAGGTGATATGGTTAATGAAATGGTATCAATCAATTGTTTTAAGGAATAGAAATGCAGACATTGAATAGAGAACAGGCACAGTATTGTGCTGATACATTTTCAAATTATTTTGACCAGTTTAGCCGTATAGATGAATACATGCGTGACCAGAAAATGGCACAGATTGATTCTATACCACAATCACTCCCAGGCATGGGCTTTGATGCTGATATGTTTGATGATTTCACTATGTCGCCAGAAGATATGGACTTAGAAGTCCTTGAACTAGATAATCATACATGGGATACTTGTATTAATATGATTTCAAGTCATAGTAATATGGTGAGTATTCCAGGCAAAGCATTGAAACTGGCCGTCAAAGAAAAGAAAACAAATAAGTATGTTGGTTTTATGAGATTTGGTTCTCCAGTTATAAACATGAAACCTAGAAACCAACTATTGGGTAATGTTCCAGAACTAGTTAATTTTAATAAAACAACTATCATGGGTTTTGTTATTGTGCCGACACAACCATTTGGTTACAATTATCTTGGTGGTAAGTTACTGGCAGCTTTGTGTTGTTCACACGAAGTCAGAGAAAAACTAAATAAAAAATACGGCATGAATTTGTGTATGTTTGAAACCACAAGTTTGTATGGCAGTTCTAAAGCTGCAAGTCAATATGATGGCATGAAACCCATGTTAAGAAACAGAGGCTTGACTGATAGTGATTTTATTCCTATGATACATGGCAAACCATTTAAAGATTTGTTAAACTATGTTGAAGATAAAATTGGCGTGTTCATTCCAAAAGATGCTTCAAGTAGAAAACTGAAAATAATAAACGCTATAATCGGCATGATAAAAAAGACTTTAGATGGTGATGATTTGACCAAGTTTAAAACCACAATTACAAATGCCAAAAAGTTGACTGAAAGAAAAAGATATTATGTTTCTAATTATGGTATCGAAAACTATATAGATATTGTCAATGGCAAAACAAATGAGATTGTTAAGGCGCCAAACTTTGATAGATATTATAGCGCTGAGTTAATAGAATGGTGGAGAAAAAATGCCACTAAACGATATAATAAACTTAAAGTAGAAGATAGATTAAGAAACGATTTAGAGGTATGGACTCCAGATAGCGATATAGATATTATCAGATGATAGAATACAACGAAGAAAATTTAAAATTAGTTTCAGATTTGATTGTAAAGAATCTTACACCAGATTTGATTCCTGTTAAATGGCGCCAACGCAATTCTGTTAACCCTATGTTCGGTCATTGCCACACAGCGTCAGCTTGTTTACAGAAAATCTTTACAACGAAAGAACTAAAACTTTATCGAGCTCAAGACCAACAAGATATATGGCATTGGTGGGCAGTTGATAACGCTGGTAAATTGATTGATTTAACATCCAGACAATATACAGATTGGAACAAAGAGCCGCCATATAAACATGGACAAAAAGCATCAATGCTTGGATTTGGATATAGAACAAGAGTTTTAGAACTTCTGGAAAGAGTAAAGAAAGAGCTTGACATTCCCAACTAAACAGAGTATAATACAACTATGTTAATCATACACAAAAGACTAAAAACAGAACCAGATGCAGAATGGCACTTTCACGAAATAACTAGTGATTGGTTTCCTGGCGGGTTTGAGAGAGAATCGAATTGGGCATTAAGATACAAAAGAAGAAATGATGACCCAAAATACAAACATGAATACAAAGTGGAGTTAAAAACATGAGTGATTTTTTAAAAGATATAATTAAAGAAACAGGTAACGAATATGCAAGTCTAGTATCAGATGGTTCAACAGGCGATGTGAATGATTTTATTGATACAGGCTCATATATTTTTAATGCGTTATTAGGTGGTAGTATTTACAGAGGTCTACCATCAAACAAGATTACTGCAATCGCCGGCGAAAGTGCAACGGGTAAAACATTCTTTGTACTTGGCATGTGTAAGAACTTTCTCGACCAGAATCCAGACGGCGGTGTTATATTCTTTGAGAGTGAGTCAGCAATTACAAAAGACTTGATTGAAGAACGAGATATCGACAGTAGCCGTATGGTCGTTATGCCAGTTACAACTGTGCAAGAATTCAGACATCAAGCAATTACTGTACTGGACAAATATATTGACCAGAAACAATCAGAAAGAAAACCAATACTACTTGTGTTAGATTCTCTAGGTATGTTATCGACTACGAAAGAGATGGAAGATACACAAGCAGGTAAAGAAACAAAAGATATGACAAGGGCACAAATTGTAAAAGCCGCCTTTCGAGTACTCACCTTAAAGTTAGGGAAAGCAGCCGTTCCCCTTATTATAACAAACCATACTTATGATGTGGTGGGCAGTATGTTCCCACAGAAAGAGATGGGTGGTGGGTCAGGATTGAAATACGCCGCTAGTAGCATTGTCTATCTTTCCAAACGCAAAGAAAAAGATGGTACCGAAATCATTGGTAACATCATTCATTGTAAGAATCACAAGTCAAGATTGACCAGAGAAAACAAAATGGTCGATGTTCGATTAACTTACGATAAAGGTTTAGATAGATACTATGGTCTATTAGAACTGGCATTGAAACATGGTATATTCAAATCAGTATCTACAAGAGTTGAGTTGCCAGATGGTACTAAGACTTTTGGTAAGACTATAAATAATAATCCCGAAAAGTATTTCACACCAGAGATACTAGAACAGTTAGATGCTGTTTGTGGAAAAGAATTTAAATATGGAGATGCAATTGAAGAAGTCGAAGAATCAATATCCGAAACCACATCAAACGACAACGCCTAAACACAACGAAGATTATGTCTTTGTAGAAAAAGAAGGTGAGGACTTTACAGCCCTAAAGCTCATTAGTGGTCCATTCGCAAGTATAGTTTATCATTATGGTAATGTAGGATTCGCACCTGAATCTGAAGCGGTTGATGGTGCATTACCCATGAAGTTTGATTATACAATCATAGAAAATAGAATTGAGGCTGACACAGACAGTCAAGAATTTATTAACCACATTGGTGATATACTAGTTGTTTTGCTAGAAGAAAAAATGAAAGAACGAGAAGAAGAAGGCTTGACTTTAGATGACGACTAATGTATAATAGACACATTAAATTAAACGAGATTACATGAGCGAAAGAATCGAAACAACAGCGATTAGAAATCTAATCCATAACGAAGAATATTGTCGAAAGGTTTTGCCTTTTATCAAAGAAGAATACTTTGTCGATAGATTAGAAAAGTTATTGTTCACAGAGATTTACAAGTTTGTCAACAAGTATAATCAGTTGCCAACAAAAGAATCTCTATCAATTGAAATCAATACGAACAAAGGCATTACCGAAGATGAATACAAAAAAGTAACAAGTATTATTTCTGAACTCAATCCAGAACCAATCAACTTAGATTGGCTGGTTGAAACGACAGAAACATGGTGCAAAGACCGTGCAATACATAATGCAATCTTAGGTGGCATTCAGATTATTGATGGTAAAGATAAAGAACATACACCAGAATATTTGCCAGAGATGTTATCAGAAGCATTATCTGTATCATTTGACCAGAAAGTCGGGCATGATTATTTACTTGAATCAAAAGAACGATTTGATTATTACAATCGAAAAGAAGAAAGGCTTGAACTTGATTTAGATTTCTTCAACAAGATTACACGAGGTGGTATTCCATCTAAGACTCTGAACATCTGTCTTGCAGGTACTGGTGTTGGTAAGACCATGTTTATGACTCACCTTGCTTCGTCTGTTTTACTGCAAGGTAAAAATGTATTGTACATCACAATGGAGATGGCAGAAGAACGAATCGCAGAACGAGTTGATGCTAATCTATTGAATGTTGGTATGAGTGATTTAGAAGAACTACCATACAAGATGTATGAAACAAAGATTAATAAACTACAAAAGAAAACAACTGGTCAACTCATTGTGAAAGAATATCCAACTGCATCGGCTTCTGTTGCACACTTCAAAAATTTATTGAGTGAGCTTGCAATGAAGAAGTCTTTCAGACCAGATATAGTTTTTGTTGACTACCTAAACATCTGTGCTTCGTCAAGATTTAAGGCAGGCGCTAATGTGAACTCATATACATACATCAAGGCAATCGCAGAAGAACTCAGAGGCCTTGCTGTAGAACAAGATATTCCAATATTCTCTGCAACACAAACTACAAGAAGTGGTTTTGTAAGTAGTGATGTTGGTCTTGAAGATACTTCAGAATCATTTGGTTTGCCTGCAACGGCAGACTTTATGTTTGCGTTAATCTCATCTGAAGAACTAGAAGAAAAGAATCAGATAATGGTTAAACAGTTGAAGAATCGATACAATGACCCAACGATAAATCGAAAGTTTATCATTGGCGTTGACAGGTCTAAGATGCGTTTGTATGATGTAGAACAGCATGCTCAGACCGACTTAGTTGATAGTGGTCAAGTCGACACATCAATGACGAGTAAATTCACGCAAAAGATTGGTGAGTTTACAGATTTTAAAATATAATACAGGAGAAATAAATGGCAATCACAATTGACAATGTAGAATATGATGAAACAACTTTAGATGATGCAGTAAAGAACTCAATCGTTCAAGTACAATCATCAACTAATACTATTTCAAAACTCAAGGCAGAGATTTTGAATCATCAAATTCTAATCGCACACCACAGTAAGAATATCAAAGATAATCTACCAACTGATGATGATGCAGAAGCACCTACTGAAGCCGCTGATGTAGGCACACCAGACGAATAATGTTTGGCGCAAAAACTTCACCAACGGGGCAAAAACTAGACGGCATTGATATGCAGTCCTACTTTGCAACAAGTCCAGAAACAGGCAAACAATACGAGTTTGATAATAGTGTTCTTGCTGGTGGTGATTGGTCGGGTACTTTTAGTCATTATGATGGTGCTTTTACACCTGAACAGATTCAAAAGTACTACGACATTGCCATAGATATGGACTGGGAGAATGAATGGTATTCAACACCAGATATGAAAGCGGACAAAAATCGTGTTGGGTATAAACACATCTCTCTCGGCGGTAGTGATACAGAACGAATTGATTATGAGATAGAACAAGATTGGGTCAAAGAGATTTGGGATGAAATTAATCCTGGTCTTAAACTCATTAGACACTATCTAAATGGACATGGACCACACCAATCAGGTGGCATTCATGTTGATGGTTGGACTGGTAATCAATATACTGTAATCTTATATCTAACTCCTGACATGACACCAGAAGATGGTGGTGCCTTAGAAATATGGACGCCAAACATTACTGATGAAATGAAAGCAATGGCACTTAACACACCTTTTGGGTTTGGTCGACCAAGAGAGAATGATGTTGAGATTAGTAAATCTTATTGGCCTAAACCAGGTCGTTATGTAGTCCTTGATGCAAGACTACCTCATGTCGCAAGGGCAGTTGAGAACAAAAAGTTTCGTGTATCATTAGTATTCAAGGGCACAACTCTTGGCGCCCCAAAATCTGACGAAACAGAATTCACAGAAGTGGAATAACGCTTGACATTCTCTCCCGACTACTGTATAAATAGCAGTATACGGAGAGAACATGGCAAACTTAAGCAACAAAGAAGTATCTAACAGACCAGAAAAACCACAGTCAGCAGAAACCTTTATCAAAAAGATTTTAAAGGAAGATGGCCTTGGGCCTGATTTCAAAACAGACGATGGTTTATTCTGTTCTGACTATGTTACGGTCACTTACAATGATAACTCAACAAAAAAATATGAGCGACAATCTCTAAAGAAAGTTAATGAGGAGATGATTGCAGAATATATTGCACGAGGTCCTTTTACCAAGAGTATCGATATTACAGGTAAGTTTTTTGGCTCAAACAAACAACAGACATTAAAAGTTTCTAAGTTTGTAAAGACTGGTGAGTTTGGTGGTCAAGAGGGTGGTAAAAAAGTAAATTTAGGTATAGTCTTTGAAAATGATTTCTATGGTAGACTAGAAGAAGCTCTTGAGGGTAAAAGACTTCTAAACGAGAGAAATCAAGGAATAGATTCTTATTCTACAGCTGTTAGTTACATTCTCAAAAAGACATCTGAAATGAAAAAATCACCTGCCATTTCAGTTGAAGATACTGGTGGTAGAAATACTTCTCGACCAATTCAAGCATCTGCTGGTAGTCTATATATTGCACCTAATGACCACACAAAACACGGTGCA
>Ga0209630_10004055_pt1 | contig 13036 bp, 8 predicted proteins | sample COG_01_FD_184745 | JGI IMG/M metagenome (GOLD analysis project Ga0209630, IMG submission 184745) | Pelagic Microbial community sample from North Sea - COGITO 998_met_01 (SPAdes) (version 2) | ecosystem: Environmental > Aquatic > Marine > Neritic zone/Coastal water | place: Helgoland, sampling... | reverse complement strand
GGTCCACAATGGTTAGTCGACCAACTATTGATAAAGAACAGCTGGATCAGATTGTAAACACAATATTAAAAAATGTTAAAGAAGATGGAGACAATGCGTTAAGAGCTTATACACAGAAATTTGACAATGTAGATTTAGCTGAATTTTTAGTTTCAGAAGCAGAAATACAAAAAGCAAAAAAACTTGTTTCAAAAGAACTTATGCAAGCTATCAATATAGCTAAACAGAATATTGAAAAATTTCATAAATCTCAATTCATAGATGAGAAGGTTATAGAAACCTCTGTTGGTGTAGAATGTTGGAGAAAATCAGTTGCTATTGAAAAAGTTGGACTATACATTCCAGGTGGCTCGGCACCCCTATTCTCAACAGTACTAATGCTTGGTGTTCCTGCTAAATTAGCTAATTGTGAAGAGATTGTATTATGCACACCATCCAACGATCAAGGAGAAATAAATCCAGCAATATTGTATACAGCTAACTTAATTGGTATTACTAAGATATATAAAGTAGGGGGAGCTCAAGCAGTCGCGGCTATGGCGTATGGAACTGAAACAATTCCACAAGTTTATAAAATTTTTGGACCCGGTAATCAATTTGTAACTAAAGCCAAAGAGTTAGTTCAACAAAGTGGGATTAGTATAGATATGCCAGCAGGACCAAGTGAAGTATTAGTTATTGCGGATAAAACTGGGAATCCAGAATACATTGCTGCCGATTTATTGTCTCAAGCTGAACATGGGGCAGACAGTCAAGTAATTTTACTATCGGACTGCGAAAATATTTTGACACAAACCTTAATTCAATTAGAGAAACAAGTTCTTCTATTGCCTAGATCTGAAACGGCAAAAAAAGCCTTATCCAATAGTAAGGCCTTTCTTTTAAATAACATGGAAGAATGCATGGACTTTAGCAATCTCTATGCACCAGAACACCTAATCATAGCTTCAAACGATGCTTCCAAATATATTGATAAGGTAATTAATGCAGGTTCTGTTTTCTTGGGTAACTACAGCTGCGAGAGTGCTGGAGATTACGCTAGCGGAACTAATCATACTTTGCCAACTAATGGATACGCAAGAAATTACAGTGGTGTTTCTTTGGATAGTTTTCAAAAGAAAATTACGTTTCAAAAAATAACTAAAGAAGGAATTCAAGCAATTGGACCATCAATTGAAATAATGGCAGAATCAGAGCAATTATTTGCGCACAAAAATGCAGTAACCCTGCGATTAAAAGATTTATAAGATGTTTAAATTAGAAAATATAATTCGAAAAAATATAATTGACTTAACTCCCTATTCATCTGCAAGGGAAGAATTTAAGGAAGAGGCAAGCATCTGGTTGGATGCGAACGAAAATCCATTTGAAACAATAGTTAACCGTTACCCTGATCCTTTTCAAACAGCGTTAAAAAAGGAACTTTCAATTATTAAAGGACTGCAAACCAATCAGATATTTATTGGAAATGGTAGTGATGAGGCTATAGATTTAATGTTTAGAGCATTTTGCGAACCAGATAAGGATAAATCCTATATTTTTCCGCCAACATATGGCATGTATGAAGTGTCAGCAAAAATCAACAATATTGAAACTGTTAAGATCAACCTAAAGCCAGATTTTCAAATCCCTGATAAAAGCGATTTTATTGAAAAAATAGATTCTGCCGGTTTACTTTTTATATGTTCCCCCAACAACCCAACCGGAAATACATATTCTTTAAAATCTATAAAAGAGATAGCATCTGTATTTTCAGGTTTAGTGATTGTAGATGAGGCGTATATTGATTTTTCAAGTTCAAAAAGCGCGATTTCATTGCTCAACGAATTACCTAACCTTGTTGTGCTTAATACGTTAAGTAAGGCTTATGGATTAGCTGGATTGCGTTTAGGGATGGCTTTTGCAAGTAAAGAGGTTATTGCTGTAATGAATAAAATAAAACCGCCATACAATGTGAATTCAATTAGTCAGATAGAAGGGCTTAAAGCTTTAAAGAATAATAAACTGTTTTTGGAGCAAATCAACCTGCTAAAATTGGAAAGAGATTTACTTGTTGAGGCGCTTTCAACAATTCCTTCTGTAAGAAAAATTTATCCATCTGAAGCAAACTTTTTATTGGTTGAATTTGATCAATCAGATAAAATATTTACCGTGCTTAGATCGCAAGGTATAATAATTAGAAACCGAACAAGGGATGTTAAAAACTGCTTAAGAATTACGGTTGGTACTCCTCAACAAAATAGAATATTAATCAAGGCTATTAAAGAGATTTAACGATGAAAAAAGTATTATTTATAGATCGAGATGGAACATTGGTTATAGAACCACCATTAGACTATCAATTAGATAGTTTAGAAAAACTAGAGTATTATCCTGGAGTATTTCAGGGGCTCTCTAAAATTGTAAATGAATTGGATTACGAGTTAGTAATGGTAACAAATCAAGATGGTCTAGGAACTGAGTCATTTCCTGAAAATACTTTTTGGCCCGCTCACAACAAGATGCTTCAAGCTTTTAAAAATGAAGGAATTGAGTTCAGTGAGATTCTAATAGATAAAAGTTTTCCAGAAGACAATGCTCCAACAAGAAAGCCAAGAACAGGATTATTGAATAAGTATATTTATGGTGATTATGATTTGGCAAATTCTTATGTAATTGGTGACAGAGGAACAGATATTGAACTTGCACAAAATTTAAAAAGTAAAAGTATTTTTATTGGAGACAAACATGAAAATGCAACTTTATCTACAACCAATTGGAATGAAATATTTCAATTTCTAAAATCAATACCTAGACAATTTAAAATAAATCGAAAAACCAATGAAACAGATATTACTGTTGAACTAAACCTTGATGGAAATGGAAAGGGATATTTTAATACGGGGATAGGGTTTTTTGACCATATGCTGGAACAGATTTCTAAGCATGGTAATATTGATTTAAAAGTTGAAGTACAAGGAGATTTAGAAATAGACGAACACCACACTATAGAGGACGTTGCATTAACCTTAGGGGAAACCTTCTTAAAAGCATTAGGATCTAAAAAAGGAATCGAACGATATGGTTTTTTATTGCCTATGGATGAGTGTTTGGCTCAGGTAGGAATTGATTTTGGAGGAAGGCCCTGGTTAGTTTGGGAAGCAAATTTTGAAAGAGAAATGATAGGGGAGATGCCAACAGAAATGTTTATGCACTTTTTTAAATCATTTACAGATACAGCTAAATGCAATTTACATGTAAAAGCTCAAGGTGACAATGAACACCATAAAATTGAGGCAATATTTAAAGCTTTTGCAAAGGCTATTAAGATGGCAAAAACAAAAACAGATAACCACTCAATACCGAGCACAAAAGGAAAATTATGATAGCTATAATAAAATACAATGCAGGCAACATTAGTTCTGTTAAAAATGCGCTGACCAGGTTAGGTTACGAGAGTGCTATTACAGATAATGAAACCAGTATATTAGCTGCCGATAAAGTAATATTTCCCGGTGTAGGTGAAGCGAGTTCTGCGATGAAATATTTAATGGAAAAAAAATTGGATAAAACGATTTTGAAAATTAAAAAGCCAATGCTTGGAATTTGCCTAGGGCAGCAATTAATGTGTGCATATTCTGAAGAAGGAAATACTAAATGCTTAGGGATTTTTGATTCACATGTAAAGAAATTCCCAAATACAGAATTGGTTCCTCATATGGGCTGGAATAATTTCTCTAAAATAGAAGGAGTCCTTTTTAAAGGTTTGGAGAGCACAAATAATGTTTATTTTGTTCACAGTTATTATGCAGAGGTAAATGCGCAAACAACCGCGGTTTGCGATTATATAAAACCTTTTAGTGCAGCAATGCAAAGAGATAATTTTTATGCAACTCAATTTCATCCAGAGAAATCGGCTGATATTGGTGAAAAAATACTTAAAAACTTTCTGAATTTATGAGAATTATACCGGCAATAGATATAATAGATGGTAATTGTGTAAGGCTTTCTAAGGGAGACTATAGTACTAAGAAAATCTATAATCAAAACCCATTAGAAGTGGCTAAAGAATTTGAAGACAATGGTGTTAAATTCTTACATGTAGTAGATTTAGATGGTGCTAAATCTAAACACATTGTGAATTATAAAATACTGGAATTGATCGCTTCAAAAACTAATCTTCGGGTAGATTTTGGGGGAGGCATAAAAACAGATAAAGATGTGGAGATAGCTTTTAGCAGCGGAGCTTCACAAATCACCGGAGGTAGTATAGCAGCTAATAATTCAGCTTTATTTTTGCAATGGTTGGATAGATATGGATCGGATAAAATTATTTTAGGTGCAGATTGTAGTAATCGGAAAATTTCAACGAACGGATGGTTAGAAAAATCTGATATTGATGTAGTTGGTTTTATCAAAGAATACGAAACCAAAGGAATTAAAAATGTTATATGTACCGATATTGCAAAAGATGGAATGTTAGAAGGAACATCTAATGAACTTTATAAAGAAATCATGAACGAATCATCTATTAATTTGATTGCAAGCGGCGGAGTATCTAGCATGGATGATCTCTACAAATTGATTGAATTAGGGTGCGAAGGAGCTATTCTCGGAAAAGCAATTTATGAGGGAAAAATAACTTTAAAACAACTACAAGAATTATGTTAAAAAAGCGAATTATACCCTGTTTAGATATCAAAGATGGCAGAACTGTCAAAGGGATTAATTTTGTAGGCATTAAGGATGCAGGAGACCCTATTGAATTGGCAAAAAATTATATAAAACAAGGTGCTGATGAGCTAGTTTTTTTAGACATAACTGCAACCATTGAGAACCGATCCACTTTAATAGAATTGGTCAAAAATATCGCTAAAGAAATTAATATTCCTTTTACAGTTGGTGGAGGAATAGATAGTGTTGATGATGTTGCTAAACTCATTGAAGCAGGAGCTGATAAAGTGAGTCTTAATTCTTCAGCAGTGAAAAGACCTGAACTAATAACTGAAATAGCTAATTATTTTGGCAGTCAGTGTGTTGTAGTGGCTATAGACACGAAATTTATGGATGGTGATTGGAAAGTATTTGTGCACGGTGGTAGGACTTTAACATCTTTAAAAACGGTTAGTTGGGCCAAGCAAATTGAACAATTAGGGGCGGGAGAAATATTACTTACCTCAATGAATAATGATGGCACAAAAGTAGGTTTTGCAATAGATATAACAGATAAAGTAAGCTCTGCTGTTAACATTCCAGTAATAGCTTCTGGTGGCGCAGGCAGCAAAGAACACTTTAAAAATATATTTGAGCAAACTAAAGCAACTGGAGGATTAGCAGCTAGTATATTTCACTATGGAGAAATACCAATTCCAGAATTAAAGAATTACTTAAAAGAACAGAAAATAGCAATACGATAGATATGAAGTTAGATTTTCAAAAAGATAAAAATGGTCTAGTACCCGTAATAATTCAGAACAACTCCACTTTACAAGTTTTAATGTTGGGATATATGAACGAAAAAGCATTTTTAAAAACACAAAAAGAACAACGCGTAACATTTTTTAGTAGGGGTAAAAACAGGCTATGGACCAAGGGGGAGGAGTCAGGGAATTTCTTAAACGTTAATGACATCCAAATTGACTGTGATAATGACACGGTTTTAATTAAAGCAACACCAATAGGCCCGACATGTCACACAGGTTCAACGTCTTGTTTTCGCGAAGAAACAGCTAAAGGCTTTGTCTATGAATTAGAAGAAACCATAAACCAGCGAATTGATAACAATGATGAAAATTCTTATACGAATCAATTGTTTAAAAGAGGAATTAATAAAATTGCGCAAAAAGTCGGAGAAGAAGCTGTAGAATTAGTTATTGAAGCAAAAGATGATGATGAAAACCTTTTTAAGAATGAGGCCGCAGACCTTATGTATCACTATTTAATTCTTCTAAAAGCAAAGGGGCTTAAACTTAAAGATGTAGAAAATATTTTAAAGGATAGGGCTAGATAAATTATATAGTGCGGTGTTGGAGAAAATGAGACAACCAATACAGATCCGATTCGTTATGCAGCTATAATAACGGACTTTTTTATAGGAATTAGGAATAAACACGAAATAGAGAGTGTCAATTATTTAATCTTTATATTTGATTCGATTTATTTGCAATATTATGAAAACAACATTTTTAGCATCAGTAATTTTATTTACGGGAATGCTCCAAGCTCAAACGCAATTATGGCAAATCCTTATAGATACATCCGTTACTTTCTCTTCACCTAGGCCGGTTAATTTAAATGGAGATGCAACTTTAGATATTGTAATTGGTGGAGGAATTGATGGGTCGCCAGATGCACGAGGAGTAGTAGCGTTGGATGGAGCAAATGGAAATGTGCTCTGGGAATTTTCTACAGATGAAGAGATGTTTACCAGTGCTTCGTTTGGAGATGCAAATGGCGACGGTCAAGATGATGTTTTTATTGGGGGTAGATACGGAGAGTTTTATGCTATTGACGGCCAAACCGGAAACATGATATGGGAGTTTTTTCCTTATCCAGCAACCCAAGCTGCTGACAGTGGATGGTTAAATTTTTATAGTCCTCAAATAATTCCCGATCAAAATGGAGATTTAGTTGCGGATATATTGGTTGCAAATGGGGGTGATCATGCAGCATTTCCATGGGATACGATGAGACCTCCTGGACGATTAATGATTTTAGATGCTGTAACCGGGAGTATCATTGCTCAAGACACAATGCCTGATGGAGAAGAAACTTATTGTTCTGCGATATGTATAGACATGACTAATACGGGTGTTTATTCGATAATATTTGGAAGTGGGGGGGAAGATGAAGGAGGTTCCCTTTGGCGGGTTCCGCTAACCGATTTAATGAACAATGACATAAGTGGTGCCACTATGTTAATTGACGACCCTGTTACTGGATTCATTGCTCCTGTTAGTATTGCCGATATTAATTATGATGGTGTTTATGATATAGTCAGTCAAAGTTTCAGTGGGTCTGTTTATGCAATCGATGGATTAATGGATACAATTCTTTGGAAAGTCACCATTCCTGGTGCCCAGTCAAGTGCAGAGCCAATTTTCGGAAATTTTACAGGGAATCAATCACCAGATGTTTTTGCAGTATTAGGTAAAGGTTCGGCTCCTTCTTATTTTGATTACTACCAAGTAATGATAGACGGAAATACCGGAGAGGTTGCGTTTTTTGATAGTATTAGTGATTTACATTTTGCTTCAGCTAATGCCGTAGACCTCGATTTAAACGGAAGGGATGAAGTTATTCTGTCCCTAAATTATCACACAGGAACGCATTTTGAACATCAATTAAAAATAGTAGATTTCCCGAATAATAGTATTAGTGATTTATCTCTTGCTGAAGCTGGTGTAAACCTAGGTAGCACTCCTTTAATTATAGATTTAGATGACAATGGACTTATTGATTTTGTATATGCTTTTAGAGCTGACAGTGTTAATCCTATGGGAGCAAATGGTTTTAAAGTAACGCGCATAGAGGGTACTTACACCAAACCTGGCCCTGGTATCGCGTGGGGCTCATATATGGGTAATAATTATAATGGAATATACAATTTTGAAGTTACTAATTGTGGAACTATTGGCCTTGATCTAGTTGTAAATAACATCTCATGTAATTATTGGGATGATGGTAATGCTTCAGTGAGTCCAACAGGAGGAACCGCACCCTATACATTCAATTGGTCCAATGGAGAAATTACAGATAGTATTGGCCCTCTTAGCCCAGGTAATTATAGTATCTGGGTTGTAGATTCAGTGGGCTGTATTAAACCTACCAATTTCAATATTATGGATCCCTATGTTTTAACCTGGGGTGGAGTTGGTACGCCTACCTGTCCTGGAGATAGTAATGCTACAGCAACTTTAGCTAGTTCAGGCTGTCCTTGTATGTTTAGCGGTTGTATTTACGATTGGGCAAGTATTGATTCTTTGAAGGTTGCCAATTATTTATGGGCTGGCTGGCAGGTGGTTACAATTACTCATCTCGACGGGTGCCAAGTAACCGATTCGATATTTATCGAAGAGGCATATCCAATACTAGATAGTCTTATTTTTGGCAATATTCAGTGCGCAACAGACACTTTAGGTTACGTGAATCTTCATCTGCACGATTCGGCAAACGTATCCATTGGATGGGCGGGTGGTTCTCACGAATCATCTATAGATAGTCTTTCGGCTGGCTGGTATTATTACCAATTAATAGATAACAGAGGATGTAATTATTATGATTCCGTTCAAATTACAACTCCAGATACACTCATTGCCAATTATTCGATGATTTCTCCACTTTGTTTTGGAGATGCTAATGGTTCTATATTAGGATCTGCTGTTGGAGGTACAGGAAACTATTCTTTTGCTTGGAGTAATTCAGATACACTTGCTTTGACAGATTCTTTAATGGCGGGCTATTATAACCTAGTGGCAACAGACTCATTAGGCTGTACATTTATTATCGATTCAATAAATTTAAGTCAACCCGATATTTTGGCTTTAAATACAGATGGATGGAATTCTAGCTCCGATTCGTGCATGGCTTCTGCAGAAGTTACCGTAAGTGGAGGAACCAGTGGCTATAGCTATTCTTGGAATGATGCTACTTCTGCTACAACGTTTGATGTGTATAATTTATGTACTGGGACGTATATTATTACGGTTACAGACGCAAACGGTTGTCAGTCTATTGATAGTGTAACAATTTCTTCAACTGTAGGATTAGTAACCAATGAAAATATGAATGTGTCCGTTTATCCCAATCCAAGTAATGGAAACATTCAATTGAATGGATTAAGCATAGGGCAGGACCTAGAAATATTTAATATAACTGGTAAGCTTGTATATTCTGATCGGGTTGGTGCGGTTGGTTTAACGTTAAACCTAGCTAGACTAACCTCGGGTAAATACCTTATTCGTATTAGTGGTTTGCAAGGGTATCAAGTTATTCCAATATCTATAATGCAGTAATCTTATTACTAATCCGTTTTATAGTTTTCAATTTTATTTGTGATAACGCTTGGCTAAGGTGTGCAGAATATAAAAAAAGGATGAACTGTGTACATTATTTACTTGAGCATTAGATAGCTATCGGAATGGCGAAAAGGCTTGACATAAAATGATTATAATTGTTAAAACGGCCGTTATTGAGCTATTCGTCTTCTTGTAAAGTAACTGTGAAGGTATTTGCCGGTCTGATTTATGATGCAGAAAACAGAGTAGGAGTAATAAAAATTTATTCATGCAGTTAAATTTTGAATCAAATATAGCTACAACTACTCCAAGTTATTCCCTTATTTCTTACATCCAGTTTCCTTATAAACATAGGTAATTTCTTCAGATCTAGATTCCAATACTTGCATTACTGTGTATTTTTCCTTTTTGTACGTCCATTTACCGGTATATGAAGGGTTTCCTTCTGGGGTGAAAGTAATACTGCTTGCCCAGTCTGTTTCGAAAGTTCCTGATTCTTTAACAAAATCTCCATTAGACTTTACAATCAACGTATAATTTACATAATCTTTGTCTTTTCCATCTTTTTCAGGAGTCATCTCAATCCATAAGGCATCAATATCTGAAGTGTGTACATCAAGAATATTCATGTCAGCTTCTTTATAATCTTCGCAATAGTAAACTAAATCACCTTTTTTATCACCTTTAAATTTACTACAAGAAGATATAACTAAGATTATTAAGAGAGAAGATACTGTTAGAGCCTTTTTCATTTTCATAGATTTTTGTTAGTTGACATCAAAGGTAACGAATTTAAATTAATAACTGTTAGTTACGCATAAACAGTTGATAATACTGTATAACAGCTATACAGTATTATATCCTTTTATCTTAGAATGAACCGCATTAATTAGCACAACTGAGCGAAGCGACCTCATAAAAAGAGTTGGGGGTCCTTCCTTAAAAATTCTTTCCGCTTATTACACTCTAAACAGAATACCTATTTAGCGTAGAAACGAAGCTGAATGTGTATGGAGTGTATTTCATTTTAATTGTAAATTGCATTTAACTCTAAACTTTAGGTAACTTACCTTTTAGTGAAAATCCTATTTTCATATTTACTATCAACCAGTCGATTTTCATTTAAAATAAAAATTTGTGGTTTGGATTTTTCCTCATCCGTGCAATTCCACTTATTTATTCTTCTTTTAGAATGCTGAAACGTTTTATATAAAGGCTATAATATTAGAGAATCCCCTTTAAGCTTCCATTTACCGTGTGTTTTAGTAATTTGTTCTCCACCATATACCCATTGAGAGTAGTTGTATGAATATTTATGGCCTCTTAATATTTGAATTTTGTACATATTATAGGCGGGAGTGTTATTCTTGCCTAAATGATATGTTCCAATGATGTTTGGTTTTACTTTACTGCTAGGTGAACCAAATAAAAGAATTGAAATTAACAATATGGAAAAAGAAGAATACAATAAATTGCGATTACGCAGTTATGCTCTATAACAGCTAATTATTACCTCATGTTACATATTCTAACCAATAAATACTTAAATTAGCTTTATATATATTATATTTTTGAAATGAAACTCCGGAAAAAATTCTTAGTAATTCCTTTCATATTATTCGTATTGTGTTCTTTTGCTCAAAACCAGACAAATAATGCAAAAAGAACTCATCCTAAATCTGCAAATTCGCCAACCGGTTGTGGAACTGATCATCTTCACAATTACCTGTTTCAGACAGATTCTGTTTATTTTAAGTCTTATGGTAAAGCGCAGAACCTTTTCAGAGGAAAACTGAATGAAGGTTTTGTAAAAGCAAATAGTTATACGATTCCATTAGTTGTGCATGTGATTCACTTGGGAGAGGCTATCGGTACAAGTACAAATATTTCAGATGCGCAGATATTTAGTGCCATAACTGCCCTTAATGATGATTTCAGAAAGGTAGCCGGCTCTAATGGTGATGGTAACGGAGTAGACACTCAGATTGAATTTTGCCTTGCATCGCAAGATCCTTATGGTAATTTCACCACAGGAATCAACCGGGTTGATGGAAGCAATGTTTCTGATTATCAGAACCAGGGAATACAATTATATGGAGGAAATCATCTTGCTTTAAAGGCACTTAGCAACTGGCCAAATACGGATTATTATAATATTTGGGTAGTTTCGCAAATTGCTTCTACTTCAACGTTAGGTTTTGCTACTTATCCCGGAGCTCCTAATGGCGTGGACGGAACTGTGGTGCTGTTTAATTCTTTTGGAACTACCGGCGCCCTAATCAATAATCTAAACAGAACACTTACGCATGAGTTGGGTCATGGATTTAACCTGCTTCACACTTTTCATAGTACAGCATCATGTTCTTCGGAAGTAAATTGTGCCACTGAAGGAGATTATTGTTGCGACACACCTCCCCATCCAACTCAACCAGTCCCCTCGTGTACTAACCCTGACTGTTCAGCTACGGAACAGGTTGAAAATTATATGGACTATACACCTCCTAATTGTAAGGACATGTTTACAGCCGATCAAAAAGACAGAATGCTAGCCACCTTGTTTGGGCCGCGACAAAGCTTATTAAATTCAGCGGGTTGCACACCTCCTGACACTTGTCTGGTTCCGGTTACTGCTGCACTGGTTATTTCGGATGTAAGTTGTTTTGGGTACAACGATGGTCAAATAAGTACAAACATTACATCCGGAACTCCACCCTATAACTATTTATGGAACACAAATGAAGGCACAGCTGATATTACAAATCTTTTCACGGGTGATTATCAACTTACAATAACTGATGCCGTTGGCTGCACAAAATATCTATCAGCATTTGTCACTGAGCCAGCCGCACCTGTATATAATATATCATCAACGGATGTTAGCTGTTATAATTGTAGCGACGCAAGTATATCTGTTAGTGTTACATCAGGACTTATGCCTTTTTCATATAACTGGCAAAATGGTTCATCAGATTCTGTTTTGACAGGACTGACTCACGGATCATATGTAGGAACTCTAAATGATGCAGACGGCTGCCAAACTCGTATTGTGGTACTGATTGGGCAGCCCGGAGATACAACTTTTAGAAAAACAATAAGCCCTCCTAGTAATAGCAGTGTTGGTGCGCATTGCGCAGCTATTAAACAAACTGCTAATGGCGATTATGTTATCACAGGATACATGAAGTTATGCGATGCTGTTTCTCAGATGTATATTGCCAGGTTCAGTGAATCGGGAAATGAAATATGGAAAAAGTGGTATAAAACGTCTATAGGGTCCGAGGGATATGACATAGACACAACATCTGATGGTGGATTCATTGTGACCTGTTATAGTGATTCTACTAGTTCTTTACTGAGGACAGACGGTAACGGAGATATAATATGGGTAAAGTCATATTATAATGCATTTCTTTTATCGACTGTAACTACTTCTGATAATGGCTGTATTGCCTCGGGCCGTATTCAAGATGGATTTGGGGTAATAAAGCTTGATTCTGCAGGTAATCTTCTGTGGAATCAGATATTTAATACCAACAATCCCAATAATTATGTTTTCGGTGATGTAATCGAATTATCCAATGGAGAATATGCCACATGTTTTCACACTGAAGCGAATGGCCAGTCGAGTTCACAGTATCTGGCCAGGTTGGATGCAAACGGAGATACGCTTTGGACAAAATCATACGGTGGAAACAGTTGGGAGGATAGTTATAGTCTTGTTGAAACCGCTGATCATGGATTTATTGTTTCTGGAGCTTCTGGAAGCTTAAGTTTAAATTATGGTTATGAGTCGCTATTCGTTAATAAAACAGATTCTGTAGGGCAGCTTGAATGGTCAAAAACCTTAACCAATCAAACTTCTATAGGTGGTCCTTCGCACAGATCAGGTAATGCCGTAGAAACAAAAGACGGAGGATTTGCTATTGCGGGTAATTTTTATTCTAGCAACTGGGAAGATTGCATTTATATGATAAAATTTGATAAAAATGGGGATACGGTTTTTACACGCAACTATACTGATCAGGAAGGTTATGAAACTT